>ERZ1027208.33-NODE-33-length-87201-cov-104.345558_pt1 | contig 87201 bp, 84 predicted proteins | sample MGYA00520867_ERZ1027208 | MGnify/ENA primary metagenome ERZ1027208 (study PRJEB33311, sample SAMEA4378413) | marine metagenome | biome: Marine biome; feature: Fjord; material: Water | collected 2014-07-20T08:00:00Z/2014-07-... | depth 75 m ... | reverse complement strand
AAGTCTTGTGTGTCTACCAATTTCACCATCCGGGCAGTACTGCGGAGTGTTCTAACGCGGGGTTTGCTACTGGCTGTGTTGTTACCGAGTCAGTAGCGGGGTCAAATTATTGCTGGCCGCTGCTTGCCTTAAGCCTTGGCGCAAGTCACTTTTTATCGCAAGTTCTTATAGCAACTTTTTGTACAAAATAATGGAGGCTGGAGTCGGAATCGAACCGGCGTACACGGAGTTGCAGTCCGCTGCATGACCACTCTGCCATCCAGCCTCAAAAGAGGCGGAATTGTACCCGAGCATTCCGCCAATGAACAGGGTTGATACGCTGTTAATCCTGTTTTTCAGCCTCGGACGTTGCACCCTTGAGCAGTTGTGGTGCGGCAATTTTCAGATACACCACCATTGACCATAACGTGAGCAGTGCGGCGGCATAGAGCAGCACGAAACCCAGCCCGCCCAGCCAGGTATATTGATCGGGATTAAAGGCCAGCAAAACGATAATGGCGATCATTTGCAGGGTGGTTTTGATCTTGCCGATATTCGATACGGCAACGCTGGTGCGGTCGCCTATCTCGGCCATCCATTCGCGCAGGGCGGAGATGACGATTTCGCGGCTAATAATAACGATGACGGGAATGGCGAAGGCCAGCGAGGGGTTGCGCTCGAGGAGGATAATCAGCGCGACGGCGACAATTAGCTTGTCGGCAACCGGGTCGAGGAAGGCACCGAAGGGTGTCTCCTGATTCAGCTTGCGGGCCAGGTAACCATCGAGCAGGTCGGTGAGGGCGGCGATGCCAAACAGCGCGCCACTGGCGAGATAGCTCCATTGCCAGGGCAGGTAAAAAATCACTACCAGCAGGGGGATCAGTGCAACCCGCAAGAGGGTCAGCATATTGGGTAAATTGAGCATGAAAATCCGTGTTTAAAAAGTCGCTAGCAAGTTACCCGTTGTGGAGGGTGCTGTAAATGGTTTCGGCCACTTTTCGGTTAATTGAGGGCACGCGCATCAAATCGGCGACACTGGCTTTTTCGACCGCCGCGACGCCGCCGAAGAATCGCAGTAGTTCGCGCCGCCGCTTGGGGCCGACACCAGCAATGCCTTCAAGCCGCGAGGTATGGCGCTTTTTGTCGCGCCGCTGGCGATGCCCGGTGATGGCAAAGCGGTGGGCTTCGTCGCGTATTTGTTGAATCAGTAGCAGGCCGCTGGGTTCGGGCAGTATTTCGCGCTCGCCCATGTCGGTGGTCAGCAGCAGGGTTTCCAAGCCGGGCTTGCGGCTCGAGCCCTTGGCGATGCCGACCAGCGTCACGCCCACGACACCCAGGTCGTTAAGCACATCGTCGGCAATACGCAGCTGGCCTTTGCCGCCGTCGATAAAGAGAATATCGGGCAGGCTGCCCTCGCCGTCCTGCAGGCGTTTATAGCGCCGCCGCAGGGCTTGTTCCATGGCGGCATAGTCATCGCCGGGGGTAATGTTTTCAATGTTGAAACGCCGGTAATCCGACTTTAGCGGCCCCTCGTGATTGAATACCACACAGGAGGCCACCGTGGCCTCGCCACTGCTGTGGCTAATATCAAAGCATTCCAGCCGCTCGGGCAGGGCTTCCAGCCCCAGCGTACTTTGCAATTTGACATAACGCTGGTAGATATTAGACGCCGCCGCGAGCTTACTGGTGAGGTTTTGTTCGGCGGTGCGCGTCGCCAGTTCTATCCACTTGCGGCGTGTACCTCGGCTGACATCGTTAATCACAACCTTGCGCCCGGCGGCCGTTTGCAGGGCCTGCTCAAGCACGGTCTGTTCTTCAAGACTTGCGCCAATGGCAATTTCTTTGGGGATTTCCGAGGCCAGGTTGGTCTTTAAATAGTGCTGGGGAATAAATTCACTGAGCAATTCACTGCCCGTTAAGGCCAGTGGGCTGCGCGGATAAAAACTGCGACTACCCAATATACGACCGTGGCGAATATAGAGCACATGCATGCAGGCATCGCTGCCCTCCATGGCGAAGCCGAGCACGTCGATATTGCCATTGCCCGACTCAATCACCTGCTGGGCCTGTACCTGGCGCATGGCGGCAATCTGGTCGCGGTAGGTGGCTGCATCTTCAAAGGCGAGTTCAGTACTGGCTTTGTCCATGGCCTCCTCTAGCTCCACCATTAAAGAGGGGTTCTCGCCAGAGAGGAACATTTGCGTATGGCGTACATCGCGCTGGTATTCATCCTTTTCAATCAGCCCCACACAGGGCGCATTGCAGCGTTTAATTTGGTACTGCAGGCAGGGCCGGGAGCGGTTTTTAAAGAAGCTGTCCTGACATTGGCGTACGCGAAAGGTTTTCTGCAAAAAGCTCATGCTGTCGCGCACCGCCTGCACACCGGGAAAGGGGCCGAAGTAAGTGCCCTTGCGCCGCTTGGCACCGCGATGGAAGGAGAGCCGGGGGAATTCGTCATTACTCGAGAGGAAGATATAGGGGTAGGACTTATCGTCGCGCAGCAAAATATTGTAGGGCGGCTTGTACTCTTTAATCAGATTTTGTTCGAGTAACAAAGCCTCCAGCTCGGTCTCGGTAACCGTGACCTCGACATTGACGATGCGCTTAACCAGCGCATGGGTTTTCGGCGCAAGGCCGGTTTTGCGAAAATAACTGCCAACGCGTTTGCGCAGATTCTTGGCTTTGCCGACGTAGAGCACAGCGCCCTCTTCCCCGAGCATTTGGTAAACACCGGGGCGCGAGGTCAGACTCTTAAGAAAGATGGCAGCATCAAAAGACATAAGGTTAAGAAGTTAAGCCGGCGTGTTTAAAGTATTTCATCCGGATCAACCAACCCGTACTTGACGGCGGTCAGGGTCAGCTCAACATCGTTATGGACATTGAGCTTTTCAAAAACCCGGTATTTATGGGTGTTAATGGTCTTCGGGCTGACGTTTAGCACCGCGGCAATTTTATTGGGCCGGTGGCCGCTGCAAATCATTTGCGTAATCTGCAATTCCCGCTTGGAGAGCCGAGCGAAGGGCGAGGCCTCCTGCCCAGAGGCGAGGCCATTAATCACCAGTTGCTGGGCGATGGCGGCGCTGACGTAGACCTCACCGATCAGCACTTTGTGCACCGCCTGGCGTATTTCATCGTGCTCGGCATTTTTGGTGATATAACCCACGGCACCGGCCTTTAAGAGCTGGGTGGGGTAGATCTCATCATTAAAGGCACTGATCACAATCACTTTGAGGTCGGGGTGGGAGGCCAGCAGGCGATCAGTCGCCTCGAGCCCGCCCATGCCGGGCATGCGGATATCCATAAACACAATTTCGGGCCGCAGCTCACGCACCTTGCTCAAGGCCTCTTCGCCACTGGCACATTCGCCAACGACGACGACACCGTCAATATCATCGATTAAGCCGCAAATACCCAGGCGCACGAGATCGTGGTCATCAACAACAACTACTTTATGTAATGCTTCGCTCACTTACCTCAACCTCTTCTTTGGTGCTTATTCATGGAATAGCGATACTGCACAGCCCTTACTGAGCCCCACGATGACTCGATGAATAAACACTATACCGGCGTATTCAGCGAGCCAAATACCTGCGGCTCAATCACCAGAAGAATACCAAAGCGTTGCTCAATATCCACCACAATATCCCCCGCCAGCTGTAACAGCTGCTGCCCGCTGCAGGCACCGGAATTCACCAGCACCAGGGCATGTTCACGGTGCACGCCACAACCCTGCCCCGCTGCCCCCTTCCAACCGGCCTGGTCAATCAGCCAGGCAGCCGGTAGTTTTATGGTGCCATCGGGCTGGGGATAACCGGGCAACTGCGGATATTCCGCCTGCAATTGCTGCCACTGCTCGCTACTCAAGACCGGGTTTTTAAAGAAGCTACCGGCATTGGGCTGCACGGCGGGGTCGGGCAATTTTTGCTGACGAATACGGCACACCGCCGCGCTGACCTGCTGGGGCGTAGGCGCTTTCTGGGACGACTCAGCGAATGCCGCAGCCAGCGCCGGATAGCTAATATCAACCGTAGCCTGCTCACTTAAAGCCACTGTGACTGAGGTGACGACGAACTGCCCCGCTCCACCCTGCTTAAAAACACTGTCGCGATAGCCGAACTCGCAGTCACTCTTGCTAAAATGCACGGCCTTGCCCGTGGCCATGTTCAGGGCCTCAAGGCTGACAAAGCGGTCGCTGATTTCCAGCCCATAGGCACCGATATTTTGTATCGGCGCCGCGCCGACCAGGCCGGGAATTAAGGACAGGTTTTCAAGGCCGTAACTTTTTTCCGCCAGGGTATGCTGCACAAACCGATGCCAGTTTTCACCGGCCGCCGCCGTCCAGTGAATGCTTTGAGCATCATCACCCTGCGGGCACTGCTCAATACCTCGAGTCGCTATTTGCACCACCAGCCCGGCAATATCACCGGCCAGCACCACATTGCTACCACCACCCAATATTGTCACGGTCAACTTTTCAGCCCGCGCATAGGCTAGCGCTTCGGCTAGCTCCTCATTCGTACTGACTCGGCAGAAAAACTCCGCACACCCCGGCAATGCCAGTGTATTAAGTGCAAGCAGGCTAACATTGGCGCTGATATTCAAGGCACTAACTCGACGCAGTATCGTTCAATACGTCTTCACGCAGATGCCGCAACAGGCCCTGCGCCGCCTGTTCGACCATATCCAGTACCTGTTCAAAACCTTCAGCACCACCCGAGTAGGGGTCGGGGACTTCATCGAGCGGGCCCTGTCCATAGGGTAAAAACAGACGTAAAGTGCCATTAAAGTTATCGGGTTGTAGCAGCTGTAAATTCGATAAATTCTTATCATCCATCGCCAGAATATAATCAAACAGCTCAAAATCGACGGCGGTAACCTGCCGCGCTCGCAAATGACGCAAGTCATAACCGCGCCGCTGCCCAGCCTCAATCGTGCGCAAATCGGGTTGCTTACCCAGATGCCAGTCACCGGTACCGGCGGAGTCAATACGAATATGTGGGCTCAGCCCCTGTGCAAGCACCAGCTGTTCAAACACGCCGTGGGCGGTCGGTGAGCGACAAATATTGCCCAGACACACAAAGAGAACCGCTATTTCGCCTGCCGCCATTTCAGTCTCGAGTTGTAAATTAGGGTGATGCCCGAGTGCTGACCCGGGCAAGAAAGGGCCGACCATACTAACATGCCGTCCTCCCCATCCGCTGAACCGGCCAGCGACTTAAACAAGCATTAAAGTCGCTCAGCACCCTCGCGCCACACGCTGTATACTCCGCCTCTTGTGTTCAACTTACTCAATATGTGATGTGGTCGCACTTTCTTCTCTGTTGAGTAGGCTAGGCAATCCGCAAACTGGATGACAACGGATTTTACAATTATGGGATCGATAAAAAGCTCGCTAGCAATAGCGGCATTACTGCTTTTAGTCGGCTGCCAAACGGCACCGCAAGTTGCACCACCCCCGGCGGTCGCTGCCGCGCCGCTATTCACACCCGAGCCAGGCCTGAGCGATCAGCAGCGACTGAGCAAGGCGATTGCTCTACTCAGCGAGGGCAGTGCCGGTCAGGCCGAAGCAGAACTACAGGCCTACCTCCGCCACAAGCACAACAGCAAGGTTGCCAAGACCCTACTCAAACAAATCAACACCCCGGTCGGTGAGTATTATCCCAGCGATTTTGTCGCCATCACCCTCAGCAATGGCGAGTCCCTTTCCACTATTGCCAAACAATATCTCGGCGATGCTCTGCAGTTTTACGCGCTGGCGCAATACAATAATATTGCCAATCCCGGGAGAACGACGATTGGCCAGGTCATCCATGTCCCCCTGACCGACAAGGCCCAGGCCTTTATCGCCTTCAAGCTGGACAAGGGCATGGACACCTCCAGCACCGAGCAGGACCATCAAGCGGGCAGTGAATTTCAGGAGCAGGTTGAGGAGGTCGAAATCTCTGAAGAGTCCAGCCTCACTGACATCGAGACACTGCGCCTGCTCCTTGGCGAGGGACAATATCAGCAGGCCATAGCCGCCTATGAGCAAACGAGCCCGACATTCCAGCTCAACGGGGGCGACATACAGGATCTGATCACGGCCTATAGTCAAAGCGCGGCCGACAGCAGTGACAATAACCCGGAGCTGGCCTCAAGCTATTATCAGCGCACTGGAAACTTGATCGCCAGCACGGGTGATAATCTGCGGGCGCTGGAAATGTTTAACCGCAGCCTGCAGCTAGACAGCGACAACGAGGCCTCGAAGCGGCGTTATTCCAGTCTCAAGCTGGAGCTCACCGATGCTTATCACCGCGATGCCTCCCTCGCCTTTCGACGTCAGGAGCTTGAAAAGGCCATCGCGCTTTGGCAGCAATTACTGACCATTGACCCAGACCATATACACGCCACCAACTATCTAATTCAGGCGCAACGACTGCAAGATAAACTCCAGCGTCTGGAGTAAGCGCAAGCCTTGGTGAGAGGGCAAGCCTGGCGCTACAAAGAGTGGCGCTGGAGCCCACTTAAGTCATTAAAGCGTGGCTGACAAACCGTGTTTAATTATTTTTTTCGCCACCGCTGGCACCCTGTATTTTTGTCAGCTTATCTCGAATTAAACGACTTCTGCGCAGCAAATTTTGCGCCGTCGTATCGGGTTCATAGCGCAGAGAGATCTGCAAATACTCAATCGCCTTATCCAGGTCACTGCGTATCAAGCGGCGGGCATGTTGATAGTAGCTATCGGCAAGGCTATCACGCAGAGCGGCCAGCTGCGCACTGGCCACCTCATCGGCACTGACAATCTGCGCGGCATGCTGGTATTGCGCATCGGCCTGAAAGAGTTGGTCGGCAGCGAGGTAGGCCTTGATTCTGCGCACATGAGAGCGCAAGCGCTCATCAACTACGGGGACAGCCGGCTGCTGGGCATAGGCCTTGTTTTTATCGGCCTCCCCCGCCAGCAAGCGCTTGCTGGTTTTGTCATGCTGCAACGTGTTCATGCGCAGGCTTTTAATTTTTCTCAGCTGCTTCAAAGGCGCGGGATCCGCTGGCTGAGCGGCCAGGGCCGCGACAAAGTATTTTTCTGCGCGCCGATTACGCCCTGACTTTAAAGCGGCCAAACCCTTGCGATAGGCGTTCGCCGCCTTTTTTTTCAGCTCGCCCTCGAGCTCGCTGATCTGCTGGCTAGCCTTTAAATCCCCCGGTACAGCCAGGTGCACTATGCGCCAGTGATCCAGCGCCGAGGCAAGTTCACCCTTGCTCTGCTCGGCCTGCGCCATGGCGCGCTGCTGAGCAATAAAGGGCGGTAAATCGTCAACTAATAATGAACTACAGGCCTGCAGAAAAACGATGGCGACAAGAGTAGCAAGTAAAAGAAAGCGACTATTCATGAACGCCATCCACCTATCGAGGCCGCGAGCTGAGCAGGAACTTTTTAAAGTCTTCCTGCGTGTGCTTGTTATAAATCATCGTGCGCTGCAGTAAAAAAGGATCGGCATAGACCCTGTTGGCGCCACGCGTCACGGTCGCGCCCAGCTGATAATTGGCTGTCGCCAAATACTCGACAACGTAGCGACTACTATCACCGTAGGGATAAGCCAGGATAGTCGGCGTGTGGCCGACATGTTTTTTAATGGCCCGGGCCGCCGTATCAATCTCTACGGCAATACGCTTTTTATGCTCGGCAATACTTTCCTGCTGCGCATCAAAGGACAGACTGGAATGGGTTTTGGTATGGGATTCCACATCGATCACACCGCTGTCACTCATGGTTTTAACCTGCTGCCAGGACAGAGCGGCCGCACCGCCAATAAAGTCGGTGTAGACAAACAGGGTCGCCGAAAACCCATATTTTTTAAGAATCGGGTAGGCGTAGGTATAAACGGAGCGGTAGCCATCATCAATGGTGAGCACCACGGTTTTCGGGGGAATAGCCGAGTTGCCCTGCAATATAGACAGCATTTTTTTCAGCGGGATAACCTGATAGCCGCCCTCCGATAAAAAGCGCATTTGCCGCTCGAAATTATCCGCCGCAACCTCCAGCCGACGCTTGGCCTGGGAGCCCGCCGTAAACTGGTGGTAACACAACACCGGTATTGCCCGCGCATTGCCGGCGTAGATGGCGGCGGGCTTGAGGGGGGTTTTCGGAATTGCGACCACATCGCCAGCCCGGAAAGAGGCGCGACCATTGAGCTCGCTCAGCTGCCAGGCATCAAAACGGTCATCCAGGTATTGCTCGGCGAGCAGCTCGGCACTGTTATCGGCACTGAGGCGCAGTAACTTAAAGCGTTTGTCCTCTGCCAAAAGACCGTCGGCATGGAGAACCTGGGTACCGAGTAAATAGCCACACAGCAAGATAAACACCGTACCGATGGCCGAGGGCTGACGAAACAAGAGCATCCCCTTAAGACTCGGGTCGAATTTGAATCACTGTTGCATCTTCCAGAGGCTCCTCGTCCAAAGAGTCCCCATTCAAGGAACCCTGGTCTAAAACGTCTCCACCTGAGCTGGTGTCGTTATCAAGCTCACCGACGGCTTGTTCGAGCGCCATATCGTCAGCACCGGGCCCTGATAGCGTCGCATCCGTCGCCATTGAGGGCTCGCCCTCTGGCGTCTCTTCGACCTCGGACAGGCTGCTCACCTGCGCCGGTTTTTCGGCGTGACTTTCAATCTGCAACTGCTCAGCCATGGTATTAAAAGCATTGGCAAGGGCGCCAAATTCATTCTTCCAGCTGCGGGAAATACGTGCCCGGTGATTACCCCCGGCATAATCCCTGATCGTGCGGGTGACCAGTAACACATTGCGCGCCACCAGGCGGTTGAGAAAATAGGCCGCAAATAAGACCACCAGCGTCACCGAAAAGCCCAGCACCAATAGCACCCGGCGGGTCACCGACATCACATTGGCCAGTGGAGACTGGGAAACCGACAGCTTTATGCTGCCAATGCGAGTCTCATTAAAGTGAATCGGCGAATCGAGAATATAAAGACTGCTCTCGCCTTCACCGGTCTCATAAATACTCACATCCTGGCGCGTCACCAGCAAATCATCGTTGCTCAAGGTCGCCCAGGGTTTGCCCACCAGGGATTTATCGGTGCTACTGCGCACCACGGAACCCAGATCGACAATCGTCAGCGCCGCGAAGGACTTGCGTTTGAACGCCTCATCGGTCAGGGTCTCGAGTCCGATCCAGTCTTCCCCGAGCAAATGAATAGCGCTTTCCGACGCAATAAAAGTGGCCAGAGAAACTCCGGCGCTGATCGCCTGGTCGGTCAGCAGTTTGCGCTGTACATTAAATACCATGACCACACTAATGATCATCACCAAACCCACCACGGCACCCATAATGGCGGTCCAGCGCACCTGCATGGGCAGGTAGTTTTGCTCGTCCTGCTGATCCAGCAGCGTGCGCTGCTCCTTGGCCAGTGCGTCATAGACCTGGCGGCCATTTTGAAAACGCTTGGCGACTTTTTTATTCAGCAGGCCATTAATAATACTCTGCAGGCCACGGGGGACATTCGGGGCACAGTCGCGCAACGGTGGCGGGTCTTGCTGCAGAATCTGCAGGGTTAAGGTGGCCATCGATTGGCCATCAAAGGCTTTGCGTCCGGTGAGCAGTTCGTAGAGGATGACCCCCAGAGAAAAGAGGTCGGAGCGGCCGTCGATGGTCTCCCCCCGCGCCTGTTCCGGTGACATATAGCGCGGCGTACCCATAATTGTACCCACCTGGGTACGCTCCGCCAGGTCTGAGTCTTCCTGCTTGGCAATGCCAAAGTCGGCAATTTTTATGGTGTTGGTAGCGCTGTCGTAGAGAATATTTTCCGGCTTGATATCGCGGTGAACAATATTGGAATTGTGCGCACAATCGAGGGCGCTGGAGATCTGCATGGCGATATCAATAATAGTGCTGTAAGGAAGTTTTTCCTTCCTGTCCAGTACATCGGCGAGGGTTTCTGAGCCCACCAGCTCCATCAGGATGTAGGGTAATTCGTTGATTTTACCGACATCGTAAACGGTGACGATATTGGGGTGATTCAAGGTTCCGGCGGCACTCGCCTCCTTGAGAAAGCGATTCAGATATTCGGTTTCATCAATCAGGCTGTCCTTGAGAATCTTAATGGCGCCAGTGCGACCAATCTGCGGGTCGTGGGCCTTGTACACCTCGGCCATGGCCCCGGTGCCCAACAATTCACCAATTTCATAACGACCAGCAGTACTTCCAGCCTCGACCATACGAGAATCTCCACCTTTTCAATCAGGGCGCAATAGCTAAACCCCTTAATTTTAAACAACGTATTGGCAAAACTGAGCCACCGGAGCCAAGTGCTTAACAGCGCGTAACTTAAATTTTATTTTTCTACCGCGTCATTTTTGTAACAAACACCACACCGGTTCCCATGGGTAACCTTTTCTAACCGGGGCCACAGAATAACCCAAGGGCCGCCCCCCGTCACCACCGAAACCACCTCATCGACGCATCAGTACTGCGGCGAAAACGAGACTTGGCACGCGAACGCGAATTGCAAAAGCTTGCATTCGGGAACAACAAATTGAGGACGAGTGTCGGGCTATTTAAAAAAACCGCAAAAACGCTGCCATAGAGTACTGGGCTTTGAACTCGGCGCCACACTGACAGACTGTCTGACACCTGCACCCGCGTCACTATCGATCACCGCCACGGTGATATTATCTCTGCCGCCACCCTTGAGGGCCGCAGCGATCAGCTCCGCCACCCGACCATCCGCAGCGGGCACCGAGCTCATAATATTGGCGATGAGTTCGCCACTCACAGAATCATTGAGGCCATCGCTACACAGCAGCAAGCTTTCACCCGGGACCAGGGTCCCCGACAAACTCGCCACCTGAATGGGTGAGTTAGAGGCCATGCCAATACAGCGGGTAATAATATGGCGGCTGGGGTGGGTATCGCCCTCTTCGCGAGTGATCTCGCCACTACTCACCATCTCTTCCACCACGGAGTGATCTCGCGTCAGCAGACGCAGTGCGCCATTCCAGAGATAGGCGCGACTGTCGCCCACCCAGGCAATTTGAAAATCCAGCCCCTGTAAGGTCAGGGCAACAACGGTGGAGGCCATATTTGCGCCACCCGCTTTATCCGTGATGGCCTTGCAAACCACCGTGTGAGCCTCCTCAACGGCCCTCACCAGGTCACCACGCTGACGGTAACTTGAGCTAATCGTACTGCGCGTCAACTCACTGGCGACCTCACCGCTTTCGTGACCACCGACACCATCGGCAACCAGCCACAAGCCAATATCCGGCGCGGCTTCGAAGCTATCTTCATTGAGCTTTCTCACATTGCCAGTGTGGCTGTCTATGGCAAATCTAGGCATACCCAACTCCATGTAAACTTACAGAGAACCTGCATTCAAACGCACTATACAAGGGCAAGCCCACACGCTAGCCCCTCTGCCAAGGGGTAAAATAGCACAATAAGGTCAGCGCAAACGAGTGCCGCGACCCGTGTTGCCCCGCCCTCGCAGGAAGATTCACCCCGAGGAGCGCGAATAAAAGCCAAACTGCGCACCCCTAAGATTCACCGCCAATTTAAAGATGCAACTCTATCACCAACCGGGCACTTTAAAGTAGAATGACTTGAGTCAACAGCGCATACATACATGAAAATACTCCTCACCGTCAGCAAAGCGCCCAGTGGCAATCCACTTCTCGGCCAGGTTATCACCCTCAACGATGGCGACAGCATCGGCCGCGGCGCCAGCAACCAGCTCATTCTGGCCGATGAAGAGCGAGTCGTTTCATCTCGCCACGCCCAGTTCAAACAAAAAGATAATGATTTGCTGCTGATTGATCAAAGTACCAACGGCACCTACTACAACGACAGCGCCGAAGCCATCGGCAAAAACAATAGTCAGGCCCTGAGCAATGGTGACCTGATTAATATTGGCGACTATCAGTTCAGCCTCGAGCTAATCCCGCCAACGGCACTGCCCGATGGGCTTGAGCACGCCAGCTTTCTCGACCAGGTCGATGTCCCAGCGCAACAGACGCCCGCCGGCGGTTCCCCGCCCGAAGCCCGCGATGTCCAGAAAGCCGGCGGCGATTTTGACCAGTGGCTGACACCTGCCGCCGGAGTGGAACCCGCTGCGCAAGCCTGGGGAAGCGCAGCTCCCGACACCCTGTCGGGCACCAACCCCCTAATCAATGATGGCAATGAGGTCAGCAACGATCCCCTCGCGGCACTCGATCAAAGCACACCCAGCTGGTCGGACTCGGCGTCCACTGCCGCTGACAATATTCTCGACGACAGCAACGACGATACGGATAGTCAGTGGTGGCAGACAGAACTCGACAACGCTCCCGCAATCCAGCAGGCGATGCCGGAAATAAAAATTGCCAGCCCGCCGCAGGCCCCTGCTCCTGTCCCACAACCAGCCCCCGAAGTGCCCCCAGCAGCGCCAGCACCGTCGAGTTCAACCACCGCCGCTGAATTGGCCCAGCAACTGGGCCTGCGCAACTTATCGCCCCAGCAAGAGGCCAGCCTGACACCCACCAGCGCCGCCATTATCCAGCAGACCACCGAGCATTTGCTCAGCCTGCTGCAATCCCGCGCCAGTATCAAAAATGAACTGCGCACCTCGCGCACCATGATTCAAACCTCGGAAAACAATCCTCTCAAATTTTCCGCCAGCACGGCTGATGCCCTCCAGGCCCTGTTTGCCAATTCCAGTGATTCTTTTCTGCCCCCGGAGCAGGCCATCAAAGAAAGCTTCGAAGACATTGCCGACCACCAGGTCGCCATGCTCTTTGCCATGAAGGTAGCCTTCAACGAAATGCTGGCCAGTTTCCAGCCCAGCAAACTGGAGGCTAAGTTCAATGCCTCCGGTAAAGGCTTACTCGCAAGCCTCAAGTCGAAAAACTGGGAGAGCTACGGCGCGCTCTACCAGGAGTTGCAAAACGACCCAGAAACGAGCTATAACCAGCTTTTTGGTGAAGCCTTTGCCCAGGCCTATGAAACGAAACTACTCGATTTAAAAGCCAGTCGCCGCTTTACCACCCTATAAGAAAACAAGGATTGCTAGAGAAGAGCTTTCCCCATAACTACACAAGGATTTGCGCCCCATGAGATACCAAGCCCTCACCCAGTGTTTGTTGATCGGCCTAATGAGCCTGGGCTTACTGGCCTGTGGTGGTGGCGGAGCCATCGATACATTATTTAAGAGCGAAACCGGTGTTGAGCTCACCATCATCAGCTCGAAAGACCTCAATCCCGACCGTGACGGTCGACCCAGCCCGGTCATCATCAAGGTCTTCGCCCTCAGTGACGAGCGCCAGTTTAAGCGCGAAGATTTTCTCAGCCTCTATGAAGACCCCGCCGAGCGCCTCGGCTCCGACCTGCTCGATAGCTTTCAGCTGAAAGAATTTTCCCCCGAGGAGACGCGCACCGAGACCTTACTGCTCAGCCCGGAGACCCGCTTTATTGGTCTGATGGCCGAATACCAGCAATACGACCGCGCCGAAGCGCTGCTGACGCTAGCCATCAAGCCCAATAAGACCACGAAACTCACCATTAAAGCCGAGCGTCTACGCATCATCTCCGCTGACGAATAAGTCGCCAGCCAACAGCGAAGTCCTTTTATGTCCGATAGTAATAAGGTCGTCTGGTCGGAGGGAATGTTCCTGCGACCCCAGCACTTCCAACAGCACAACCGCTATATAGAACGCTATATAGAGGGCCGCAGTGCGCCACTCGAAGCCTACTTCCACGGCTTCAGTGAACTGCATATCGACCGCGAACCCCTGCACCTGGGCAAGCTTTCTATTACCTCCGCGCGCGGCATTTTCCCAGACGGCACCCCCTTCAGTATTCCCGACGGCGAGGAGTTGCCGCCGGTACTCGACATTCCCGAAAACATTAATAACGAAACCGTCTATTTGTGTATCCCCCTGCGCCGCAGCGGCATTATGGAAACCCGCCGCAGCGAGGACGACCAGCCCCAGGCGCGCTTTCAGGCCTACAATTACCAGGCCCGCGACACCAGTAGCGCCTCGGGTGAGGAGGCGCAAATACAGATTGGCAAACTGCGCCCCTGCCTGAAACTGGGCTCGAAGGATCTCAGTGGTTACGCCATTCTCGGCGTCGCTCGCATTGAAGAAAATAGCGCCACCAGCGCCGCCATACTCGATCAGCACTACATCCCCCCGGTGCTGGATTGCCACATTGCCGCACCCATCAAGGCCTATTTTGAAGAGCTCAACTCGCTGCTAAAACTGCGTGGCGACGCCCTCGGTGGCCGCCTCACCGACAGCGGTCGTGCCGGCTCCGCCGAGATTGCCGATTACATGCTGCTGCAGGTCATTAACCGCATCGAACCCCTGCTCAGCCACCTGACGCAGCAGCAAAAGCTTCACCCCAATATTCTTTATGCCGAGCTGGTGCAGATCGCTGGCGAGCTCTCGACCTTCACCTCGGCCGATAAACGTGCGCCCACCCTGCCACCCTACCAGCACGACGATCTGGCGGGCTGCTACTCGGGCGTCATCGCCGTGTTGCGCCAATGCCTGAGCACCGTGCTGGAGCAAACGGCCATCTCCATGGCGCTGGTGGAGCGCAAATTCGGCATTTATGTCGCCGCCATTAACGACCGCAATCTGCTCGAGGCCTCCACCTTTATTCTCGCCGCCAAGGCCGACATGCAGGGCGAGCTACTGCGCAACCGCCTGCCCAGCCAGGCCAAGGTCGCCGGGGTGGAAAAGATTCGCGAATTGATCAGTGTTTCCCTGCCCGGCCTGCCCCTGCGCGCCCTGCCTGTGGCGCCGCGCCAAATCCCCTATCACGCGGGCTTTGCCTATTTTGAAGTGGAAAAAAGCGGCCCAGTCTGGGAGGCGATGAAATCCTCCGGCGGCTTTGCCGTGCACCTCGGCGGTGAATACCCCGGCCTGGTGCTGGAGCTGTGGGCCATCAGGAATTGACGCCATGAACGACATCGACAAAACGGTTTTGATCCAGCCGGGCAAGCGCTCGGAAAATCTCGACTCAACAGTTTTAGTGCAGCCCGGTGCGCGCGCCACGCCGGCGGCAAGCCCGCCGCCGAGTAGCAGTGCCCCCGCAAGCCCCAACCTCGGCCAGCCCCTGCCGAGCATCGACAGTTTTGCCGAAAATGGGCTCAATCCTCTGGTCAGCTCGGCCTCGGTTATTCTCACGGTGAGCCACCGCCTGCGCACCCTGCTCGAACACGACAACGTGCAGGGCCTGCAACAGCAGCTCATCGACGAGCTGAAAAAATTTGAACGCAACGCTAAAAACCGTCAGGCACCGGCGGAGCAAGTTGTTTCGGCGCGTTATCTACTCTGTACCATGCTCGACGAGATTGTCCTCAACACCCCCTGGGGAGCCAATAGCCCCTGGGGTGCTCACTCCCTGCTGAGCCAGTTTCACAACGAAACCTCGGGCGGTGAAAAATGCTTTGTGGTCTTGCAGCGCATGCTCGAAACCCCCGCCCAGCACCTCGACGTACTCGAACTGTTTTATGTGGTGCTCAGCCTCGGCTTTGAAGGCAAGTACAAGCTCGACCCCCGGGGTCGGGAAAACCTCGAACATATTCGCAGCACCCTCTACCAAAGCATCGGTAATTATCGTGGCGAATTCGCCCCCGACCTGTCCCCCAACTGGGCGAGTCAGGCCGTACAAAAGCGTTCGCTGCTGCAGTATATCCCCCTGTGGGTGATTGCCAGCTGTGTGCTACTACTGTTGACGCTGACCTTTTCGGGCTTTCGCCTGTGGCTCTATCAGGCCACCGAACCGACGGCCCAACACCTGCAAAGCCTGATGTCCGAGCCACCCAGTAAGTCCAGCGAAGACCAGCCTTAAAGCCCGCAACACGCGACAATAATGCGCAGCCACGACGGCTGCCTCTAACAAAAATGATCCGAGGTAAGGCATGAAAAAGGTGTTCAACAAGCTCAACAACCGTTGGGTTATTGGCATCATCGGGGTATTGGCGCTCAGCGCACTTATCTGGTTTGGCGCGGAGTACATTAAATTCGGTGCCGACAATGTCGCCCTGAGCAAGAGCACCCGCTGGATTATCATCGCCCTTATTTTCTTTACCTGGTTGACCGTATCGCTGATCCGTTGGGGGCTGGAGCAGCGCCAAAACAGCCAACTAATGGAGGAACTGGAAGAGGGCGAGGCTGAGCAAGCCAGCGCCGTCGACCCCACTCAGGAGCGCAGCGCCGAGGAACTGGAGTTAATCAAGGGCCGCTTTAAAGAGGCTCTCGGGGTCTTAAAAAAATCCCGCTTTAAATCCGACGTCGGCAGCAAGACCCTGTACCAACTGCCCTGGTACATTATTATCGGCCCCCCCGGCGCCGGTAAGACCACAGCGTTGATCAATTCCGGTCTCAACTTCCCCCTCGCCCAAAGCCACGGTGCCGGTGCCCTCGGCGGCGTTGGCGGCACGCGCCACTGCGACTGGTGGTTCACCAACGACGCCGTATTGATCGATACTGCAGGCCGCTACACCACTCAGGACAGCCACCAGATGGTGGACAAAAATGCCTGGGGCGGGTTTTTAAAGCTCTTAAAAAGATATCGTCCACGACGCCCGATCAATGGCGTCGTGGTCGCCATCAGCCTGCAGGAATTAATGGCGCAAACCGCCGACCAGCGCCAGCACCACGCCATCACCATTCGCAGCCGCATCGACGAGCTGCAGGAACAACTGGGCATCAGTTTCCCCATCTATTTGATGTTTACCAAGTGCGACCTGGTGGCCGGCTTCAATGAGTTCTTCGCCAATTTATCCCAGGCCGAGCGCGAACAGGTCTGGGGCATGACCTTTGCCGCCAATGAGCAAACGCCCCCCGCCGAACTCTTTGCCCGCGAGTACCAGGGTCTGATGGAGCGCCTTAACCAGCGCGTGCTGTGGCGCATCGACAACGAGCGCAATCTCGACGCGCGCAGTTTGATTCACGGCTTTCCCGACCGCATGGAAACCCTGGCCGGCAATTTACAGGAATTTATTGCCACCACTTTTGCCGCCAACGCCTACCACGCCTCGCCGACGCTGCGCGGTGCCTATTTCACCTCTGCCACCCAGGAGGGCTCGCCCATCGATCGCATGATGGCGGCGGTGAGCGCCAACTTTGGCCTGCCCCGCAGTGTCACCGCGCCACAACAGGGCAGTGGCAAAAGCTTCTTCCTGAAACGCCTGCTCAAGGATGTGGTCTTCCCCGAGGCGGAGCTGGTGGGCAGCAACCGTCAATTTGAAGCCCTGCTGCTGTGGGGCCGCCGCGCCAGTTATGCCGCCCTGGCGCTGTTGAGTATCGGTTTAATCGTCGCCTGGACCAGCAGTATCTCCGGCAACCGAGGCTTTATGCAGGCGGTTTCAACGGAGATAGCCCGCTACCAGCAAGTGGCGGAAAAGACCTCAACCACGCCGCGCAATCTCACCGCCAGCCTAGAGATCCTCAAACCCCTGCACAGGGCCAGTCAAATCTATGCCCAGAACCAGCACCCCTGGCTCAGCGGGCTGGGGCTCTACGATGGTCGCGTCGACACTGCCGCGAAAGCCCTCTACCAGGACAAGCTGCGACTGTTTTTCCTGCCCCAGTTCCACCGCGCCATCGAGCGGGAGCTGAGTGGACTCGACGCCGAGGATCCCCGTCTCGCACAAACCCTCGCGGTCTATCTAATGCTCGACGACGCGGCGCGCCGCGAGCCACAGGTGATCGCCGACTGGGGACAGCGCTACTGGCTGCAACACTATCCGGAGGACGTCGAACAACGCCAACAATTACAGGGCCATCTCGATGCGCTGCTCAGCGAGCCGCTGCCCGGCGGCGGCAATAATCCGCGTTTAATTGAACGCACCCGCCTCAAACTGAGCCGTGTACCGATGTCCCAACGCCTCTACCAGCAACTGCAAAACAACAGTGCTTCGCAGGTTGACCTGTATCGCGAAATTGGTGGTGACAGCGAAAACATCTTCGGCCTTGCGCCCGACAACGCGCTATTTCAGCGCTCTATTCTGTACACCAAAGCCGGTTTCGAGAACGCCGATTACGGCCCTAATTCCGAGCTGATCACCCAGCTGGACGAGAGCAGCTGGATCTACGGCGACGATCAACAGCTGGAATACAGCGCCAGTGAACGCCGCGAACTGAGCCAGCAAGTTGAACGCGCCTATCTCACTGACTACGCTCAAAACTGGAAGAAATTCCTCAAGCAGCTCAATATTGCCCGCTTCCGCAATCTTGGCAGCGCCGTCGAAACCCTCGAGCAACTCAGCGACCCCAGCTACTCCCCGCTGCTCACCACCCTCGAGCTGGCGAGCGAAAACACCCGCCTGCGACCGGACTTACTCGCTGGAAATGGCGCCGCCGCAAAACTCAGTGGCGCCCTGCCCGATAACCTGAAACCGACCCTGGTCGACAAGCAGTTTCGCGACCTGCAAGGCCTCACCCGCTCCGCCGATGACAGACCCGCCCCCAGCCAGAAAGCCATTGCCGCGATCGTCGAGTTGAAAGAGTTTATGGACGAAATTGCCAGCACCGGCAATTCCGGACAGGCCGCCTATCGGGCGGTGCGTGCGCGCTTCAATGGCGACACCGCCAACCCGATGCAAAAATTGCGCAGACTCGCCGGGCGCTCACCCGAACCCATGCAGCACTGGCTAGAGCAAATAGCCGATAACAGTTGGCGGGTATTGCTCGCCGCCAGCAGTGGCCACCTTAACCGCGAATGGCAGCAACAGGTTTTCAATCCCTATAAAAGCACCCTGGCTAACCGCTACCCCATGGCCGCCGCAGCCAGTGACGAGGCTTCGCTGGCCGACTTCAGCGAGTTTTTCGGCCCCGAGGGCATCGAAAATAATTTCTTTAATAACTATTTAGCGCCCTTTATCGACCCGCGCAAATGGCAGCTACGCCGAGTGGATGGCCGCAGCATCGCGCTCTCCCAGCAGACCCTGGGGCAGTTGCAGCGCGCCCGCCAACTGCGCAAGGCCTATTTTTCCAAGGCCGATCAAGTCAGCTTTAATTTCCGCCTCAAACCGAGCAGGCTCGATGGGGGTATCAAGCGCTTCACCCTGGAACTGGGCAATAGCCGGGTCACCTACTCCCACGGTCCGCAGTTGAGCAAAACCGTCAACTGGCGCGGCGGCGAACACGACCGTGCCCGCCTATTATTTGAGGACCTGAATGGTGATAGTCACCGCGCCAACTACAGCGGTGACTGGGCCTGGTTACACCTGCTCGACGCCGCTCAGCTGAGACCCGGTGGCCGCGCCAACAGCACCAAAGCGACCTTCTCGGTGGGCAGTCGCAAGGCCCAGTATCTGTTATCGGCCAGCAGTTCCGCCAAGCCCTTTAACACCGATTTACTGCACGGCTATCAATGCCCGCCGAGCTTATAGACGATGTCGACGAGCGGCGAACACAAGCTGGGCCTGTTCGGCAAAATGCCGGCCCACAGCGACTTTGTCGATCGCCAGTTGCCGATGGAGTTTATCGGCAACTGGGATAGCTGGTTACAGAGGGGCATTAGCTGCAGCCGCGAACGCCTCGGCGAGAACTGGCTAGACTTCTACCCCACCAGCCCCATCTGGCGCTTTATGCTCTCGCCCGGCGCGATCGATCCCCAGGGCTGGTGCGGGGTTGTCAGCCCCAGCGTCGACAGCGTGGGACGCTACTTCCCCCTGACCATTGCCATGCCCCTGCCCGCCGCGACGGGCCTGGCGCTATTCTGCCAGCAAAACGAGGACTGGTTTCAGGCGCTTGAAGGCGCTGTGCTGTCAACCCTGCAGGAGGGCTGTGACGCCGATCAGCTGCACCAGCAACTGGACGCTATCGCCGCACCGCTCTTCAATGCTCAGCACCCGGGTGACAATCCGAACCTGGCCTTTTCCACGGCCAGCCTGAGTAGCGCACTGGCGGCCCAGCTCGACGCCCAGCTCGCACGACACTACGCCAGTCACAGCCTGTGGTTCAGTATTTATACCCAGCCGGTAATGCAAAATTTACTGCTGGCCCAGGGCATGCCCAGCGACGAACAATACACCGCCATGCTCGACAACCAATGGCAACAATGGGGCTGGGAACTGGCCAGTAGCAACACCGAAACAAGCCTTTGAATAAGGCTTTTCAGCGTCGGCACAGCCTGTAAATGGGCAGCGGCAAAGTAATTACAAAAGACCCGCAATGTGCATTACAATGTTTGCGGCTACACTGCTAGCAGCACAAATAGCGTCACGGAATTGACACCCCAAGGGAGCAATAAAAAAATAATGACATCGGCCCGCGTCATCGATATCGAGGCACTGAGCCAGCCGGTCAGCGACGACTGCCCCCAGGGCAGCGATATTCGCCTCGACCGCTCGCCCAACTCAGACTACTACCGCATTAAAGACGCCCGCAATGGCGCCCGTGCCGCCGAGCGCGCCAATCTCTTTGACGACGACGCCAATGTCGACACCCTGGTCCTGTGGCAACCCGTCCTCGACACCGCGCCACAGATTCTCACCGAAACCAGCAAGGATCTCGAGGTGCTGAGCTGGTATATCGAGGCACTGATTCGCTTTCATGGTTTCGCCGGCTTGCGCGACGGTCTAACACTGACCCGCAGCATCGTTGAACAATATTGGGAAAACCTCTTCCCGGAACCCGACGAAGACGGCCTCGAAACCAAACTCGCCCCCCTTACCGCCCTCAACGGCGATGGTGGTGAAGGCACCTTGCTGGCACCGATTCGCAACTGCAGCATTACCACCGTCGGCAATGATGGCGAGTTCACTTACTGGCAGTACCAACAGGCCAGAGACTGCAGCAAAATCAGCGATGAGGACGAACGACAAAGCCGCCTACAGGGCATGGGCTTTAATCTGCAAAGTATTGAAAAAACCGTTGCCACCGGCAGCGTCGATTTTTATCGCCAACTAGTCGCCGACCTCAAGTCGTGCAGCGAGCAGTTTCAGGCTCTCAATGGGCTGCTGGCCGAGCACTGCGGCCACGACGCCCCGCCCAGCTCGTCGATACGCGAACTGCTCGAAGAAGTGTTGCGCACGGTGCGTTTTCTCAGCAAAGAGATACTGGCTGAGGTCGAAGCCCCGGCCGATACACCCGCCGCCAGCGAGACCCCCACCGCGCCAGGCAATGGCGAAGCCAGTGGCCAGCAGCACAGCGCCCCAGCGGCGACTTACGCCCCGAGCGCCAGTAGCGGCGCGATTCAAGGTCGCGAAGACGCCCTTAATCGACTGCAGGAAGTCGCCCACTATTTCCGCCAGCACGAACCCCACACACTGTTATCACCGGCCATCGAGCGCATCGTCAACTGGGGGCGCATGAGTGCCGCCGAATTACTGGTGGAACTGGTGCCCGATGACAATGCCCGGGCCATATTGACCCAGCTCACCGGCATCAAGCTCGACGGCAGTGAAACGGCTGCCTATGTGCCGCCGCCCCAGAGTGCACCCGCCCCCGCAGTGGCAGATAGCTGGCAGGAAGATAATAACGAAACCACAGAATCATGGAACGACACCAGCGCCAAAGAAGATGACGATGATTTGTCCTGGTGAGAGGGTCGCTAACAGCCGTACTCACGGCAGTTTACGCCGGCGCCCAACGACACACTAAACCTTCAACAATACGCAAAGGAGAGACTCATGGCTGACAGTATCCACGACAAACTTAAAAGGGTGCGCAAGCCACGCGTACACATCACCTACGATGTCGAGACCAACGGTGCCGAAGAAAAAAAGGAATTGCCCTTCGTAATGGGCGTGATGGGTGATTATTCCGGTGACAATAGCGACAATAAAAAGCCCTTAAAAGAGCGCAAATTTGTCAATATTGACCGCGACAATTTCAATGAGGCGATGGGCAAGGTTAAGCCAACCTTGAATATGAAGGTGGACAACACCCTCAACGCCGATGACAGCGATCTCTCCGTCAACCTCGAGTTCAACTCCCTGGATGATTTTGACCCGGCAAAAGTGGTCAATCAGGTCGAGCCCCTCAAGCAATTGATGGCGGCGCGCAATAAACTCAAGGACCTGCTCAGCAAGGCCGATCGCTCCGATGAGCTCGAAGCCCTGCTCGAAGAAGTCCTGCAAAATACCGACAAAATCGCTTCTATTTCAGAAGAGATTGGCAAGGACGAGGGAGATAAATAATGAGTACAGAACTCGAGAGCAATGCCGGCGCGGAAGCCCAGGAACAATCCCTCAGTTTGCTGGAACAGGCCATTGGCGCCACCAAGCAAACCAAGCGTGAGGACGCCACCGACCTGCTCGGCAACCTGACCTCGCAAGTGATGCAGGGCACCGTGACCTGGGATCGCAACCTGACCCACACCATTACCTCTGCAGTGAATGCCATCGACGAGGCCATCTCCAAACAGCTGGCGGCCATCATGCACCAGGAGAAGTTCCAGAAGCTCGAGGGCTCCTGGCGCGGTCTCAATCACCTGGTGATGAACAGCGAAACCAGTACCACGCTGAAAATTCGCATGATGAATATGACCAAGCGCGAGCTCTTTAAAGACCTCGACAAGGCGGTGGAATTTGACCAGAGCCAAACCTTCAAAAAAATCTACGAGGAAGAGTTTGGCATCGCCGGCGGCGAGCCCTACGCGGCACTGATTGGCGATTATGAGTTTAGTAATCACCCGGAAGACATCGACCTGCTGAGTAAAATGTCGAATGTCGCGGCGGCGGGCTTTGCACCCTTTATCTCCGCTGCTGGCCCCAAAATGTTTGGCTTTGACAGCTATGAAGAACTGTCAAAACCTCGCGATCTAGCGCAGATTTTCAGCTCCCAGGAATATATCAAGTACCGCAGTTTCCGCGACAGCGAAGATTCCCGCTTTGTCTCCCTGGTTATGCCCCGGGTGCTATCGCGCCTGCCCTATGGCGAAAATACCAAGGCGGTTGAAGAGTTCAACTACGAAGAATTTGACCAGGACAGCTCCGGCATGTCGGTGGCCACCGATCACGATGACTACTGCTGGATGAATGCCGCCTATGTGATGGGCACCACCCTGACCAGTGCCTTTGCCGAAAATGGCTGGTGCACGGCGATCCGCGGTGCCGAGGGCGGCGGCAAGGTCGAGGGCCTGCCCAGCCACATCTTCAAGTCCGATGATGGCGATACCGATCAAAAATGCCCCACCGAAATTGGCATCACCGACCGCCGCGAGAGCGAATTGTCGGGCCTCGGCTTCCTGCCCCTGTGCCACTATAAGAACACCGACTATTCGGTCTTCTTCGGTGCCCAGACCACCCAAAAGCCCAAGGTTTACGACGACCCCGACGCCACGGCCAACGCCGCCATCTCCTCGCGCCTGCCCTATATTATGGCCACCGCCCGCATTGCTCACTACCTGAAGGTGATGGGTCGCGACAAGGTGGGGTCGTTTATGGAAGCCAAGGATGCCGAGGTCTGGTTGAACCGCTGGATAGAGGGTTACACCAACAGCAATGAAGATGCCAGTGCGGAGATGAAGGCCAAATTTCCCCTCGCCGCCGCGCAAATCAGCGTTAAGGAAACCCCCGGAGCACCCGGTTCCTACAGCGCCGTGGCCTATCTGAAACCCTGGCTGCAAATGGAAGAACTGACCACCTCACTGCGCATGGTCGCCACCATTCCCGGCGGTAGTTAAGACGGGGCTTTACTCCACGGGGTCGGCCACGGAGCCGCGCCCTGCTGGAGTTCACCATCGTTGCCGGCCAATGCCTTGAGCCACCCTCTTTTCATCAGCAAGGAAGAAACGCCGCACCGTGTCAGAAGCCCCCATCGATCTGGATAGCTTACTCGAAGGCAGTGCCAGTGCAGACGCGGAGCCCTGTACCCGAGCGCCCCTCGCTATCTCCGGCGACAGGCTTGAGGCCTTTTTCCAGGAAGACGATGCCCTGCAGTCCCTGTGCCTCTGGCTCGAGGTGGTGGACAGTGCCAGCGAGGCGCAAAGCCCGCTCAAAATCAAAGCCTATCTGGCCCAACATATCGCCCTCCTCGATCAACGTATTAGCGAGCAGCTCAATGGTATTTTGCACCAGCCGCAGTTCCAGGCTCTCGAGGCCAGATGGCGCGGTCTCGATAAACTGATCGAGTGCGCCAATAATTACAGCAATGTGAAAATCCGCTGCCTCGACATCAGCTGGCGCGAGGTGGCCAAGGATATCGACCGAGCGGCCGACTTTGACCAGAGCGCACTGTTTAATCTGATCTACAACCAGGAATTTGGCATCGCCGGCGGCCAGCCCTTTGGCGTGTTGCTGGGCGATTATCAGGTCAGCCACCGCCCCTCAAGGCAATACCCCAACGACGATATCAGCACCCTGCGGGGCCTGGCGCAAATTGGCGCGGCGGCTTTTGCGCCCTTTATTTGCGGCGGTTCGGCAGAATTGTTTGGCCTCGATAATTTTGACCACCTGGCGCAACCCATCAATATCGACAATATTTTTAGCCAGCAGGAATATGTCGGCTGGCGTGGACTGCGCGCCATGGAGGACGCCCGGTTTCTCGGTGTTACTCTGCCCCAGGTACTGATGCGCAAACCCTATCGCAATCAACTCCTCAAGCCGGGCGCCCTGTTATTTAATGAACAGGTGGCCTACAAAGACAGCAGCCGCTACCTTTGGGGCAATGCCTGTTACGCCCTCGGCATGGTGCTAATCCGCGAGTTTGGCGATGTCGGCTGGTTCTCACATATTCGCGGTGCGCCCCGCGATCACCTCGGCGGTGGTCTGGTCACCGACTTCCCCAGTCTTGACTACGGCACCGACAGTACCGCCAGCGCACAAAAAATCATCACCCAGGTGGTGATCACCGACAGTCGCGAGCGCGAGCTCAGCGCCCACGGTTTTCTATCCCTCTGCGATTGCTACGACACTCCCTTTGCCGCCTTCCAGAGCTGCCCCTCCCTGCAGCAGGCCAAAACCTACACCAGTAAAGCGGCGACGGCCAATGCCCGCATGGGCGCCATGTTGCAGCAAGTACTGTGCGCCTCGCGCTTCGCCCACTATATAAAGGTGATGATTCGCGACAAGGTGGGTTCATTTACCAGTGCCAAAGAGTGCGAGCAAATGCTGCAAAACTGGCTCAACCAATACACCACCGGCCGCGAAGATCTCGAGTGGGACTCCCTGTCGCGCTACCCCCTGCGCTCGGCGCGCATTCAGGTGCGTGAACAAGTGGGCCGGCCGGGCATTTATAGCAGCGTGATCCACCTTAAACCCCACTACATCGTCGACCAGCTGGTCTCGGAATTGCGCCTCACCAGCGAACTCCACCTGCCCAGCTTTGGCACCACCTAAAGACGCCTGCCATGAATGCCATCGACGACGATAAAAAACTCCTCGCCCCCCTCCTCGATCGCCTCAGCGAGAGCGGCGCCCATAAAAACTCGGCCCATCAAATTCTCAAACAGTTGCGCGAGAGTGTGCGCCGCGATCTCGAGCACTTATTCAACACCCGCTATCGACGCCTCTCGGCCAGGCCCCAGCACCCCCATTTGCGCGCCTCACTGATCGACTACGGCCTGCCCGACATTTCCACCCTCAATCTCAATGCAGCCGCTAGCAGGGCGCGCTTTTGCCGCGATGTCGAAGCGGCAATTTTAACCTTTGAACCGCGCATCAGGAGCGTTAAAGTGAGCAGCGAGAAAAGCGTCAATGCCGATGATCCCAGTATTTGCTTTCGCATCGAGGCCAAACTGCACGCCAACCCGGCGACCGAAACCATTGTCTTTGACTCGGCGCTCAACCCCATTGACCAAAATATTCACCTCACCGAAATAGGCTAAGAGTTAGCGACAGATGAGCGATAAATTACTCGATCACTACGAAAAAGAATTTGCCTTTTTGCAGGAGTCGGCAGCCGATTTCGCGCGCCAGCACCCCGGGGCCGCCAGCCGTTTGCAACTCTCCTCCGACACCGTCGACGACCCCCTGGTGGGTCGCCTGCTTGCCGGCACCGCCTACCTCAATGCCCGCATCCAGCAAAAGCTCGACGATGAGTTGCCACAACTCAGCGACGCCATGCTCGACACGCTCTACCCCCACTACACGCGCCCGATTCCCGCCATGACCGTGGTGCAGTTTCAGCCCGAAGCCGAACTCGACGCCCTGGCCCAGGTCGAGCGCGGCACGCTGTTGCGCAGCGATCCGGTCGGCGGCAACAGCTGTCACTTCACCACCTCTTACCCGGTCGACATTCAGCCCTTTACCGTGGCCGCCGCCGCCCTCAAAACCCGACCCTTTGTGGCACCCGGCGCGGCCAATATGAAGGGCGCCAGCGCTGTCGTGCATATCGCCCTCAAGGGCATCAGCAGCGCCTACCGTTTTGGTGAGGATAAACCCCAGGGCCTGCGCTTTTTCCTCAGCGGGCAGAGTCAGCACAGCTTTCCGCTCTACGACTTACTGCTCAACAAGACCCTGAAAATTGCCCTGGCGCGCTCCGAAAATGATGATCAACCCATATTCATCGACAGCAAGTGCATTCAGCCCGTTGGCTTTGAAGAGGACGAGGGCCTGCTGCCCTACCCCGGCAACGCCTTTATCGGCTATCGTTTATTAACGGAATATTTTGTCTTCCCGAAAAAATTCCTGTTTTTAGATTTTCAAAATCTGGATCAGGCCATTGGCGATGATTTTGGCAATGAGCTCAACCTCTATATTTATTTAAGCGAAAGCGATGAAGAGCTGGAGCACCACCTCGCGGCCAATAACTTTGCCCTCGGTTGTAGCCCCGCCGTCAACCTCTTCCCGCAGAGTGCCGATCCCATTCAACTCGACCACCTGCAGCACCAGTACCGCATCGTGCCCGACGCCCGCAGCCCCGAAGGCATGGAGATTTACAGCATCGATGCCGTGCACGGCCTCGATAGCAATGCCCGGGAATTTGAATACACCCCCTTTTACGGGCTCGCGCATCGCCACAGTGACAAAAACCACGGCACCTACTGGCACGCCCAGCGCAGTGCCGTCACCGAGGGCGAGCACCTCAACGAAACGGCCAGTGAGATGGACCTTAGCCTCGTCGATCTCGATTTCAATCCCTACACGGCCACCGAGCAAACCCTGCAGTTGCGCCTCACCTGCTTCAATCGCAACCTGCCGCAAAAACTGCCCACCGGCAACGCCCAGCCCTGGTTGAGCGAGGTCGATGGCGCCAGCCCCGTGAGTCGTATCGCCTGCCTGGTGCCGCCGACACCGACCCTGCGCCCGATGCTCAAGGCCGGTGCCTACTGGCGGCTGATCTCCCACCTCAACCTCAATCACCTGTCGCTGGGCAATAGCGAAACCGGTTGCGAGGCCTTTAAAGAGATACTGCGCCTCTACGACTTTAGTGACTCCCCCAGCACCCGTAAATTAATCGAGTCGCTGCGCGATATGCACACCAAACCCATTACCGCGCCCATTCAGGTCGGCAGCGGAGTCGCCATGTGCCGCGGCACCGAGGTGCATATTGAGCTCGACCCGGTGATGATGATCGGCACCAGTCCCCTGCTCTTTGCCTCGATTATCGAGCGTTTTATGGGGCTCTACTGTTCACTCAATTCATTCACCCGTCTGATTAGCACCCTCAGCGGCCGCGAAGGGGAGTTGAAGCGATGGCCACCACGCGCCGGCGACAAAGCCCTAATCTAGTCGAGCAACTTTGCAGCGAACCCTGGCGCTTTAGCTTTGAGCAGGCGGTGCGTATTCTCGAGGCCGCCGTCACCAGTCGCGATCCGCGCAGTGCCGGCTTCGCCAGCGAGAGCCTGGCCGGACTGACGCCACCTCACAAGGAACTCCTGCACTTTTCCAATCGTCCCTCGCTGGCCTTTAGCCCCGCCAATATCAGCGCCGTTGAGGCCGTCGATTCCGGGCGCGACAACAGCCAGCACCAGTGGCACATGGCCGTACAGTTTTTGGGCCTGACGGGCAGTCACGGGGTCATGCCCCACTATTTTTCTGAAATTTTACTGCAGCGCCTGCGCGATAAAGACCCGGCCCTGGGTGCTTTTATCAATCTCTTTGAGCACCGCAGCATCTCCCTGTTCTACCGCGCAGCCTGTAAATATCGCCTGCCCCGCCAGTATGAAAATAAGCGGCGCCAGCCCGGTAACAAAGAGGATGCCTTTACCCATGCCCTCGCCTGCCTGTCGGGGCTGGGCAGCCCCCAGCTAGAGCGACAACTGCCCCTTGAAAAAGAGGCCATGCTCGGCTACAGCGGCCTGTATGCCAGACCGATTCGCTCCGCCGCAGCTCTCAAGGGTATGCTCGAACAGCACTTTGGTCTACAGGCCGAGATCGAGCAATTTTGCGGCCAGTGGCAGAGCCTGCCCGATGACGTGGTCACACACTTACCCGGGAAAGAATTCCCCGATGGACAAAACAACAGTCTCGGCGTCAATGCCCTGCTCGGCACCAGCTGCTGGCAGGTGCAGAGTAAATTCCGCATTCGCCTCGCGCCCCTCGACTATCCAAGCTTTATGGAACTGGCCCCCGGCAGCAAAAAGCTCGAGGCTCTGCAGGGCTTTATCGACTTTTTTGCCGGCAGCGAACTCGACTACGAGATCTGCGTGCAGCTGCAGTGGCAGGATGCCCGCGCCACTCGCCTCGACAGTAGTGTCGGCAGCGAACCTCTGCTGGGCTGGAATACGCCCCTGGGCAATCGTCCCGACGAGGCTGAGAATAATAAACCGATTGAAATACTGGTCTCCAAACACACCCTTCCCGCCGACGCCGGCCTCGCCGTGGCTGTTTAGGCCACCCCTCTTTCTGTAAAAGGACGCACACCATGTTAAGTATCAATCTTAAATCACTGATCGAGACGATGACCCCGCTGCTGCGCGAGGCACTGGAGGGCGCAGCCGGCCTCTGTCTGGCCCATAACCAATACAATGTCGAAATCGAACACTGGCTGTTAAAACTGCTCGACAGCAGTGACAGCGACTTTATTAGTCTGCTGGAAAAGCACGATATCAACCCCAGCCACCTGGCTCGGGAGCTGGCCAATAGCATCGCCCGTTTTAAGAGCGGCAGCAGTCGCCCCCCCGCGCTGTCACCGGCCATCGTCGATGCCGCCAAGAGTGCCTGGTTGCTGGCCTCCGTCGACTACGGCCACGGTCAGATGAGCTCCGGCCACCTGCTCGCCGCTTTACTGCTCGATGAACAACTGCGCCGCCAGCTGCTCGACTCCTGTCCCGAGCTCCGCTCGGTGGCCCCCGAGTCCATCCGCGAAACCGCCCGTGCCATTATCGGCAGCACCGGTGAATCGGCCGCCGCCCTCACCAGCCCCGGCCAAACCCCCGACCCCGGCTCTGTGGCCGCCAGCAATGCCCCGGCCCTGGACAAGTTCACCATCGACCTCACCGAGCGCGCGCGACAGGGCGAGATCGATCCGGTACTGGGCAGGGATGAGGAAATTCGCCAGTGCATCGATATTCTCTCCCGCCGCCGCCAGAACAACCCCATTCTTACCGGTGAGGCCGGGGTCGGTAAAACCGCCGTGGTCGAGGGTTTTGCCCTGCGCATCGCCACTGGTGATGTACCCGAACCCCTGCAGGGCATTACCCTGCGCACCCTCGATCTCGGCCTGCTACAGGCCGGAGCCAGTGTTAAGGGTGAGTTTGAAAATCGCCTGAAGTCGGTGATCGAAGAGGTCAAGGCCAGCCCCGTGCCCATCATTCTCTTTATCGACGAGGCCCACACGCTGATCGGCGCCGGCGGTAAAGAGGGTCAGGGCGATGCCGCCAACCTGCTGAAACCCGCCCTCGCCCGTGGCGAGCTGCGCACCGTCGCCGCCACCACCTGGGCCGAGTATAAAAAGTATTTTGAGCGCGACCCGGCCCTAACGCGACGCTTCCAGGTGGTCAAGGTCGAGGAGCCCGACGAGGAAAAAGCCATCGCCATGATGCGCGGCATCGCCGGTTCCCTGCAGGCCCACCACCGGGTGCCGATTCTCGACGCCGCCATCATCGCCTCGGTGCAACTCTCCGGGCGTTATATTCCCGGTCGCCAGTTGCCCGACAAATCCGTGAGCCTGCTCGATACCGCCTGTGCCCGGGTCAGCCTTGGGCAAACTGCCTGCCCCGCCGCGATTGAAGATGCGCGGCGCACTATTCAGCAGCTCAACAGCACCAGGGCCATGCTCGAGCGAGAGAACGCCGCCTATGGTTCCCACGATCAGCGGCTTGAGGACTTGCAAGGGGAGATTAGCCAGGAGCAGGAACGACTCGCCCAACTCGAGGCGCAATGGCAGGCCGAGCTGGCATTGATTGAAAAAATTCGCGGCATCCTGCAGCAGATCGATGAGGACTTCCAGCAGCAAGAAGAAGCCATGCCCCCCGAACAACTCGCCGGCCTAAAGGAAGAATTGCAGGGCCACCACCAGGAACTTAGCGCCATTCAGGGTGAGGCCGGGCTGATGCAGGCCAGTGTCGATGAACAGGCCATCGCCGAAGTTATCGCCAACTGGACCGGTATTCCGGTGGGCAAAATGCTCGGCGACGAGATCAACGCGGTGGTCGATCTGGCCACAACGATGGGTAACAGGATCATCGGTCAGGACCATATTCTGGAATCCACCGCTCAGGTGATTCGCACCTCCCGCGCCGGCCTCACCGACCCGCGCAAACCGATTGGCGTCTTTCTCTTTGTCGGCACCAGCGGTGTTGGCAAGACCGAAACCGCCCTCACTTTGGCCGACCTGCTCTACGGTGGCGAGCAAAATATCACCACCATCAATATGTCGGAGTTCAAGGAGGAGCATAAGGTATCGACCCTGCTGGGCTCACCCCCCGGCTATGTCGGCTACGGCGAGGGAGGCATTTTGACCGAGGCGGCGCGGCGTAAACCCTACTCGATTATTTTGTTGGACGAGATGGAAAAGGCCCATCCCGGGGTACAGGATATTTTTTACAATCTCTTCGACAAGGGCACTATTAAAGACGGCGAAGGGCGCGATATCGATTTTAAGAACACGGTGATTATTATGACCTCCAACGCCGGGGAGGATGCCATTCGCGCCATCATGAGTCAGCAGGAAGAGAAGCCCGATCCCGAGCTGCTGCTCGACAGTATCCGCCCCGAATTACTGAAACACTTTAAACCCGCCTTTCTCGGCCGCACCAATTTAATGGCCTTCTATCCCCTGGAGGATGAAAACCTGATCAAAATTAGCGCCATCAATATGCGCCGCATCGAAAAGCGCGTGCGCAATCACTACGGTGCCGAATTCAGCTACGACGACGATGTCTTAATTAATATTGTCGCCCGCTGTCAGGACGCCGATACCGGTGCCCGCAATATTGAAAACATCCTCACCCGCACCATGTTGCCGGCATTGGCCAGTGAATGTTTGAGTCGCATGGCCAATAACGAGGCGATTAATAGCGTGCATATTGGCGCTACCGAGGAGGGCGGCTTTAGCTATCAGCTTGATTAAACCTGTCAGTAAACACACAAAGGCCCCGTCGCGCGGGGCCTTTGTGTGTAGTTTTATGTCAGCTCCCCTTTGAACTGACGCCTCTATACCGCGTCAAGCTTTACCGACTCAGGAATAATCTTTCCCGGTATACATATTGTCGACTTTAATTTTATGGGAACTCGGCTGCCCCATCACAATAAACTCATTGGGATCAAAGGCACCACTCACCAGAGCACCGAAACCCGAGGCCGCATTCATTGTGCTTGAGTGTTTAAGGCGCAGCTTGACATCCTCCTGAACGGCACAGACCGTGGATTCACAATTTTCGTGGGCATCGGCGCCCAGGGCCACGACTTTATCGGTGAGGTCCATTTTATTATTGACCACCCAGGTATCCAGCGATGCATCGACCTCATCCAGCCAGGCCAGGGTCGCCTCACATAAGGATTGAATAACCAGGGCCTTGGTACGCAATTTCTTGCTGCGCTTACACGCGTAGGCATATTCTTTTGTCACCCGCACATAGGCCTCACAAATTTTACCCTGGGCGGCATATTCACCAAATTTCAGGTTGAATTTCCCCGTTGTCGTATTGAGGCTTTTCACCGCATCACTAACCTTCCAACGGTAGCGATCCATGTCCTGAACATCCAGATCCTTCCAGCCAAATTTTGCCTTTTTCTCATCATTCACAGCGGATGCGATCTGGTATTTTTTACGGTGATAATGTTTCGCCATTGCGTAACCTTTATCGACGGCCGCCGCCAGTACATCGCGTAAAATAGGCACCGGAACTTGCTTCAGGGCCATCGCCCCGCCCTTCGCCAGGGCCTTGGGAATATTGCTCACCTTACCGATGCGCCGCGCCGAAGTGCCCTTGCTCGAATGCTTAACTCGTGTCCACATCGACGGGTTCTTGGCGAGCTCTTCGCCCATCTCCCATAAATTGCGCCTTGCCATAACTTTTCTCCTGAAAAATAAAAGCCCCTGCCTGGCCACAACGCTCTATAAAAACGTTTTGAACTGAAACTGCAGGACCAAACCAAATTTTAATAAAACTTTAAGCAATTAACACCGTGGGGCAACCCAGGACAATGGCTCCGCCATGGGCACAACTATCGCCCATACGAGCGGCGGGTTTACCCCCGATCAACACGGTGGCCGATCCCTTGGCGATGGTATCGGGAGGACCGACACACACCGCCATATCACCCAGTCGTGCGGCGGGCATACCGCCGATCAACACCGTCATTTCCCCCAGAGCGATCGGCCCACCCACATGGGGCACCACACCCGTGAGCATGGGGCAGACGTGATTATCACCAATACGAGCAGCGGGCTGGCCCATAAGCTTTATCCTTTAACAGTAAATTTCGTTGCACCATCTTTTCTTTCATCGCCATTGTCTTTTAATTAAGCGCTTCTTCCGCCAGCTGGCCAGAACCCCCCGCCGCCAGATCGAAACCCTGGCGCACAAATAATTGGTAGCTGTCGGCCATTAATTTGGGGCCAGCGGCAACGGCCGCCAGGGTAATGCCCGCCGCAACCGCGTGGGCGTAAAGAAAGTCCGGTGGGGCAACGATAGTGGCATCATCATCGAGCATATTGCCGGTACACCAGCTCGCGGCCGTCGCGGCCCAGGCGGCGGCGCTTTTCTTTTTGCGACTATCACCGAGTTTTTTTGCCGCCTTGCGATTGAGCTCACTGGGGTCGCGCACCCAAAGCTCGGTCGCAGTGATACACGCGGCATCGGCTGCCTGTTCGGGGTCGAGGGCTTTCCTGGCGGCTAAACAGGCCCACCACACCGCTTCTCGCTTAGGCAGGGCGTGGGCGAGCATGGTCACTGCGTCGTGATAATTTGCTTTTCTCAGCAGCTGAGTGATGACCTTGACGGGCGCCTCATCAAGTACGGCAATACTGTCGCCTTCATCGGACAAATCAAAATGCTGTACCAGCTCATTCGCTGTACTCGCCTTGATACGACTCAGCTCAGACATCGGCCGCACCACTGTGATTATTTATACCCACGGAATCCATTGCTCTATTCCTGTTATCCTTTTTTAAAAAGTTTTCCTGCGCCTGTAGGGTCTTTAATTAATCATCGTCACACCACCTTTAACGGTCAATACGCCCCCCGCTTTGACCTCGGCGGTAGCGCCACCTTCAAGCTTGGCAGAAACATTGCCCTTTAATTCGACACTGGTATCCGCCGTGCCTTTAATGGCCATGCCCTTCATAGTAATACCACCAGAATCGATAACAATTTGGTTAGCACCCACCTTCAAGGTAATACTCGTGCCCGCTTCAATAGTCTGATTATTGCCAACGTCTATGTTCTGGTCATTGCCCACCGTTAGCTGGTGGTCATTTATTATTTCGCCGCTCTCATTATTCTGCACCAGAAAATTAAGATCTTGGCCGGCCTCAAGATAGACAGACTCATCTTCATCACTGTCATCGAAGCGCAGTTCATTGCGCGCCGTTTTGAAACCACTTTGGCTATCACTGTATTCGGGAGCCAGATTTTTTGAATTATAAACGGCACCAATCACCAGGGGGCGATCCGGGTCGCCGCCCAAAAATTCGACCACGACCTCCGAGTCGACACGCGGTACAAACACGGCACCTTGGCCATCGCCCGCATAATTCTGCATCACTCGCACCCAGCAGCTAGTGCTCTCTTCATCCCAGTAAAAGCGGACCTTGACCATCAATTGTGGATCAACATCGCTAGCACTACCACCTGCCCTAACCTCTGTCACAGTGGCCAAATGAGGGCCATTGATCCGCAAACGATTGAGGGGTGGTGAGGGGTGGGGATGGGCACCGGTATCAGCGGGCACGGCAGAAAACTCATTGGCATAAGAAGTTTCTTCGCCGTTATCTACGGCGTAGTGCCCGACACGCGTCAGCAGGTATTTGCCACTTTCCGACTTTAAGCGGTGTTTCAAGGTGAAGCGCCCGCCGGCAAAAAAAGTACAGCAATTGCTCTCACCATTGGCAATATCAAAGCCCGCCTCTTCCGCCTCAAGAATAAGTTCAGCCGTTTTTTTCTGGTTAATCGTGTCGCCGTACTCCGCCAAACCCTCGGTCATCTTATAGGGCACGCTGCTATCGTGAATACTGCGCTGATATTGGCTGATATTTTTCAAACGTTTGTTACGCGTGGCCACGCTGGCATTCTGCCCCTTGCCGGCAGCCGATTCCAGGTATCCCGTCATCGCTAGTTTGCCGGTATGTACCTTGTATTCTCTTTCCCAGCTGGTGATGCGGCTCGACTGGGCTATCTGCCCCAGATCTGTGGAAGCGCTCTCAATATTGTCGACCTCGGTCTCAGCACAATCGGCATAATTATTGTGACTTCCTGCAACCACCAGGCTATGGTCGCCCTCGTCAAAGGTAAAGTAATAACCCAGCCCTTCTTCCGCTAATAAGCGTGAGAAGAACTCAAAATCTGTCTCCTGATATTGAATACAATAACTGCGTATATCCCCCGGTTGCGCATGTTGATAGGAATAGCCACCCCCGTGCTGACCTTGTAAATCCCAGAGAATATCGGCGCTAGTTTTTTCAGAATAGATGGCACTCTTTTCGTTAAGGCTCATGGGCCAAATTCCTGGCACCACCACCAAACTATAATGCCGCACTGCATCAACGACCGCGCCGGCATGAAACTGACTGACATAGCCATGTATGTGGCGCGTGTGCTCGGTGTGATAGTGAATGGCGGCATTCACTTCCTTGCCAAGCAATTTTTCGGGGGTAATTTCGTGGTCTTCAGATATCAATTCGAGTTCAAATCGAAATAAAGCGGAAATAGATTCCTGGCCACGCAGCTCGATCAAGCGAAAAACGTCTTTGCCCAAAGGCGTTTCTATGCGCAGCAGGCGACCCTCTTGATTTAAGCTGGACATGATTCCAAACCTCTCAACACTCCTACCCCGCCCCTCGACGCGCAACACTCACACGCCTGTCAATCGGGGCTGTCAACGGGTCTAGCGCAACGGCTAGCGCTAATAAAAAAGACTCAATTGTAAACGCGTGGCAGCGAACTGCCACGGACAAACAGGACTTATAAAGGGGTGCCCATGGCCAGGTCGTAGCCCACTTTCATGCTCTTGGCATTGGCACCGGAGCCATCGACGTTGCTTAGATCCAGCATGATTTTAGCAAAGCTCAATGCTATATTTTCGAAGGGCGAACCGCCATCGCTGGCCGACACGCTGTAGGAGCTGACCAGGCAGTTTTCCAGCTCATAGGTGGCATAGGTTTGAACTTCCTTGGCACCCGTCCTAACGATATGAATCAAGACTTTTACACCTTCTGATCCGGCCACTGCCGCCTGGAACAAACCACCGGAGGAGGCGTCCATCGCCTTGCTGAGAGACACTTCACTGATACTGGGGCGAGTCGACTCACGCTCCTGCATACCACCGACTTCCATGGATATGCCACGGCCAACACCAAACTGAAAACTGGAAATATCGATCCACTCTTCGTAGCCCTTTGCGGTAACGCTACCCTTGACCGCTTTATTATCGTAGTTCATATAGATTGCCATGAGGTTATCTCCTTATCTGGCTTTAATTAAATGGCGAGTCTCGAAAAACCTCGCGGGTTAAATCACTCTTAAATGCGCTTTTCAGTCCAGTAATAAGACTGTTTGACACCGGACACAAAACATTTAAGCAGAGAATTTAGACTCTGCAAAGGCTAATTTAGCTGAAAAAATTTCACTCTGGCACCAATAAAAGAAAAGCGCTTAAAGACACGCTACCCGGCCACCACCAGCTTATTAACAAGCCCCCTACTTCCGCTTTGCTGTCACAGATCTGCGCAGAGTACAGGCGTTTTCCCCGCTCATTAAAGCGTCAAAGCATCGCCGCCCAACAAATTTTGTGCCGCTAGAGTGGCCATTTTTTTATTTTCACTCTGGCACCCTTTAAATAAAATTAATCGAGAAATAATTTCATCGACGACATAGACATCGTTGTCTTTAAGGTCAATAGACTCGCCCAGAGAAACAGAGCGATGTTTTACAGCGCAGAAGAATCGGCGTCAGATATAATTTCGGGGCTCACACTGTCGCCGTCGGCGAGATCATCATTCGGCGCCTCCTTGCGCGGGCGCCCTCGTTTCAAGGGCCGTACCCGGCGGTTGGCAATTTGCTCAATCTGATCCTTAAAACGATCGCCGCCCAGTACCCTGCCCAGTTGCACGGTCTCGGCAATATAGTCGAGTAGCCCCGGATCAAAGGCATAGCGAAAGAGCTGACTGTAGGCCTCTCCCCGCTCAGCCGAGTCATCGCCCAGGGCCTCGTACAGACCATGGTCAACCAGCAGCTCGCTCAGCTCGGTGCCACAATGGTGGTGAAAACTCGACCAGGGATAGTCTTCCAGCTCCTCCACGCCACTGAGCTCCAGAGGCCTTAGTTCAACAAAGCGATAGCAACTGAGCAGATAGCCATTGGCATCAATCAGACTGCTTTTATAGCGCCCCTCCCAGAGACTGCCGCTACGCTGATAGCGGTGATTGGCATATTGCACATAGCGCCGCCCCAGAGATTGCATCATCGAGGAAATGCCATTGGGCACCCTCGGGGTCGCCAGAATTTGCACCGAATTGGCGAGCAGAACATAGGCGTGGATGTCACAGAGGTATTGGTCAGCCGCCGCTTTTAGGCTTTTTAAATAAAAGCGGTAATCTTCAGCATCGTAAAAGCAGGCCTGGTTAGCCTTGCCCGTTTGCACGATTAGCTGGGGAATATTAATAAGATTTAAACGGCGAAATCTAGCCACGTAAACACCTTCGAACGCGCCTGACAGCCTTGGGGGGAAAATAGCTCACGTGCACGTGTAAGCCGCTAATCGATGCTGTTCTTGCTCTGCCATTTTCACTCCCTTGTCCTTCAATAACAGTCTTGTTGAAACATTGACACCAAGGGCCAGCACCCTTCCAGCGATCTATCTTCGCTCACCGCACCTAGCAAGGCAGTAGAACGTAAACTACGATCTGAGCAGATAGCGCTGCCAATTATTATTCACCCGGGCTAACGGGCAAGGCTGCCCTGACGTGAGCCACCACCGCCTGTAGGTCGGCTTCCGTATCCACACCACCAGGCACGTCAACCTGCGCGGGTTGGACGTGAATTTTAACCCCCTGCCACATAAAACGCAGCTGTTCGAGGGACTCTAATGCTTCAAGGGGCGCCACCGGCCAGTTGACGAAACGATGTAACAGGGCCACCCGATAGGCGTAAATGCCAATATGGCGCTGGAAACTATTGAGCCCTGCAGGGCCAGCCTCAACGGGCAGCGTATTTTGCGAATCGGCAAAATGATCACGGGGCCAGGGGATGGGGGCACGGCTAAAATACAGGGCGCTGCCGTCATTCCCGCTAACCACCTTCACGGCATTGGGGTTCATCAACACAGCTGCATCGCTGATGGTTTCGCTCAGCGTCGCGACACCAGCGTCGGGCTTAGCCGCCAGATTAGCGGCGACCTGATCAATCACCTGGGGGGGAATCAGCGGCTCGTCGCCCTGCACATTGACGACAATTTCATCGTCGGCAAAAGCACATTGGCGGGCGACTTCTTCCAGCCGGTCGGTGCCGGAGACATGGTCGGGCGAGGTCATCACCACTTCACCGCCAAAGCCCGCGACCGCAGCGGCGATGCGCGGGTCATCGGTGGCGACTATCACCCGACTTGCGGCACTTAATTGCGCTTGCTCATAAACCCGCTGAATCATGCTTTTGCCGGCAATATCGCGCAGCGGCTTGCCGGGCAGACGGGTGGAAGCGTAGCGGGCGGGAATAACAACGGTGTATTTCATAGTATGTGTATCAACTAAAGCATGGCTAAAACGCTTAGTTTAAAGCAATAAACTTAAACCAACAGATCTTTGATGGCCTGCACCAATCGTGCGTCAAGGTCGGCGGCAACTTCCAGCACCCAGACATTCTCCGGCGCGAAGGTTTCACATTTAACCGCGTCTTTTGAGGTCATCACCACCGGCAGCTCGTCATCGAATTGCAGGTCCACCGCAGTGAAGGGGTGATGATCGGCAAAGCGGTGCAGTTGCGGCGCTAAGCCAAGGCTTGTCAATGTCGCGCTGAAGCGCTCGGGGTTGCCAATACCGGCCACGGCATGGACACGATTCGAGCCGGTCCAATCATTGGCCGCGACCCGTTGGCCGCTGCGTAAATGGCGAAAGAAGGTCGGCTGTAAGGTCATCGTCAGCAAAGCGGGGGGCAGTACAGGTAAAGAAATATCGTCAGCCTTGCCGCTACCGTTGAGCACCACAAAGCCGACACTGGCCAAACGTTCCGGCGGTTCGCGCAGCGGCCCCGCCGGTAAACACTGGCCATTGCCGAGGCCCCGGCGCGCATCGAGCACGGCGATTTCCAAATCCCGGTGCATACGGTAATGCTGTAGGCCGTCATCGCTGAGCACCACATCAACATCAAACTCCGTGATTAAGAACTCGACGGCGGCCACTCGGTCGCTGTCGACCACCACCGGGCAGCTGGCCTCACGGGCAATCAATACCGGTTCATCACCAAATTCTTCTGCGGGCCCCTCGGCACTCACCGCACGCGGCTGCGGCGCTGGCCGCCCACCGTAGCCCCGACTAACAATGCCCGGGCGTATACCGGCGGCCTGCAAGCTGTGCACCAGACTAATAATCAGTGGTGTTTTGCCGGTACCACCGACGGCGATATTGCCGACAACCACCACGGGGACAGCAAAGGGCTGGGCCTGAAAACGCTGTTGCAGGTAGGCTTTACGACTCGCCGCTACGCCTCTGAAGAGATAAGACAGGGGCAGTAAAGCCAGTGCCCAGCTACGGGGTTGATACCAGGCGCGTTCGAGGGCGCTCATAACGGTTAAGTCGCGTCCTCACTAAATTGCTGGCGGTACAACGATGCATAGCGACCCTCCGCCTCGAGCAGAGCCGAGTGGGGTCCCTCTTCGACAATCCGACCTTTCTCAAGCACCAGTATGCGATCGGCATTTTCTACCGTGCTTAAACGGTGGGCAATAACAAAGGTGGTGCGCCCCTCCATTGCCACTTCAAGGGCTGCCTGAATGGCGCGCTCAGACTCGGTGTCGAGGGCCGAGGTAGCCTCATCGAGAATGAGTACCGGGGCATCTTTTAGCAGGGCACGGGCAATCGCCAAACGCTGGCGCTGGCCACCCGATAGCATCACCCCATCGTCGCCAATCATGGTTTCAAAACCCTCTGGCAGGGCTTCGATAAAGTCGAGAGCATAGGCCATACGCGCCGCTTCACGCACCGCCTCACGGCTGCAATTGGCCAGTTCGCCATAGGCAATATTGTTGTAAATGGTGTCGTTAAACAGGGTGACCTGTTGACTCACCAGGGCGATGTGCTTGCGCAGATTACTCAAGGTGTAGTCGTTAATGTCCTGCCCATCGAGGCTAATCTGGCCACGCTGATAATTGTAAAAGCGCGGAATAAGGCTGACCAGAGAGGTTTTACCGCTGCCCGATGAGCCCACCAGGGCGATGGTTTCACCGGGACTAACCGCAAGGTTAATCTGGCTCAAGACCTCGTCGCCATTATCACTGTAGCTAAAGCCGACATTGTCAAAATTGAACTTGCCGTCGACCCGGTCTTTTTCAAACTGCCCGCGGTCAATTTCCTCCTCGCCATCAATGGTTTCAAACAGGGTGGTAGCCGCCGTAATACCCTGCTGTACCAGGCTATTAATTTGCGTCAACTGGCGCACGGGTTTGGCCAGCAGCGAGGCGGTAAACAAAAATTTAATAAAGCCCCCGGTCGACATCGAGCTAAGAATGTCGGGGGTCAGCGCCGTCCAAATTAACAGGCTCAAGGCAGCCGACAGCAAAATTTGCACCACTGGTGTACTCAGCCCCTCGGCAATCGCCAACTTGAGGTTTTGCCGCCGATTGCGCTGACTGGCTTTATTCATGCGCTGGTTTTCGTAGGCTTCACCCCCGTAGAGGTGCATCTCACGATAGCCGCTCACGGCCTCCTGCCCGACATGGGTAATATCACCCACTGCCGTTTGAATGCGCTTGCTAATCACCCGGAAACGTTTGCTAACAATGCCGACGATGGTGGCAATAATTGGCATCACGATTAAAAACACCAGGGCTAAACGCCAGTTTAAATAGATCAGATAGACCAACAAGCCAATGACCAGGAAGCCTTCGCGCACCACGACTTTAATCGCCTTGGTACTGGCCGTCATCACCTGAATGACATGGAAGGTTAGCTGCGCCACCATGTGCCCAGCCATCTGATTATCAAAATAGGCGCTGGGCATACGGGTGTATTTTTCGAAGACCTCGGTGCGAATATCGTGTACCACCGACTGAGACACATAGGCCATGCCGTAATTGCCCACCAGAAAAGCCAGCCCTCTAATCACGGCAAGCCCCATCATCATGGTCGGTAGTACCAGGCGGCTTTGCTCCAGCACAGGGCCGTCGGCCATCAGCCATTCGGCAACTTTTGAGGTTAGGCCGGCATCCACCTGCATCATATTAATATCAGCGGGTATATCACCGTCACCGGTGACCACTGTCAGTACATTGATCATGTAACCGAGCAGGTCAATAAAGGCAATTTGCACTGCACTAAAGACCCAGAGGCCGAGCACGCTGACGATAAAAACTCGCCAGTATTTTACTAAATAGGCGAGTATGCGCAGGTAGACCTGCAGGCCCGATGGGCCAGCTATGGCTGTTTCATTTTTCATAGAATTGATTTTACTACGAGGGGCGCACTGTTTGGACAATTACTACAGAAAATTATCGCTGCCGAACTCTCTATTCAGGGCGCTGGGTGGTAATGCTTAAATGTACAAAACCACTACGGCCCGCCGCGTCCATCGCTGTAACTACCGCCTGATGGCTGGCCTTGGCATCGGCGCGAATAATCACCGGCCTATCGGTATCGCCCTCGGCCAGCTTATCGAGACCTTTCATTAAGGTGAGGACTTTCTGATTCACCAGCGCCGTATTATTCAGCGAAAAATGTCCCTCGGCGTCAATACCAATTTCAATAGTCTCAGACACAGCCTCGGCGAGTTCGCCGTCGGCCTCGGGTAGATTAATCGTCAGCTGGGTTTCCTTGGTGAAGGTCGTAGACACCATAAAAAAGATCAGCAGCAAAAACACCACGTCGATCAGCGGCGTTACATTAACCGTATTGTCCGCTGTTTTTTGGCGGCGAAACTTCACTAGCTCTTACCTTTCGCAGAGCGCTTCGTCGCGTCCTTCGCAGTGCCCTGGACATCACTCGCCGGGCGATCGCCGTGCATGGCATCGACCAGTTTAATGGCCTGATCTTCCATGGTGATCACCAGCGAATCGATGCGGCGCTCAAAATAGCGGTGGAAAATGACGGCGGGAATCGCCACTGACAAGCCCGCCGCAGTGGTAATTAAGGCCTCGGAAATACCCCCCGCCAAAATACTGGCATTGCCGGTGCCCTGTAACATAATGGCGGTGAAGACTTTGATCATGCCCACCACCGTACCGAGCAGGCCAATTAAAGGCGTGATCGCGGCGATGGTGCCGAGGGGCGATAAATAACGCTCCAACTTGTGGACTACCTGGGTCGCGGCCTCTTCAATACTGTCGCGCATCACCTCTCGCCCGTGGCCAGAATTGCTCAGGCCAGCAGCGAGAATACGACCGAGGGGCGATGAGTTGCGCAGCTCCAGTAGCTTCTCTGCCGTCACATTCTCATTCTTCAACCAGCTCCATACCTGGGCCAATAAATTATCGGGGGTCACTTTATTCGCGCGCAGGGCGATAAAGCGTTCGATGGCAATGACCACCACGGCCATGGAGCATAAAATCAATGGCAGCATTAGCCAGCCACCGGCAACAACCAAGTCGTACACGTAGATTCTCCCTTAAAAACTCGCGCCACTTTATCACAGCACTTCAGCGCAAAATGAACGAACAGTGCTCGTATTGAGGCATTAACAGGGTAAATAATAAAGGGCGGCGAGATTGAATTAACGCCAATAACGCCGAGCCCGATCCCGCCAGGGGAAAACTGTTAAATTAGCTTTTTTATCCCACTTAAAAACTATCGCCCCCGACTCCCCCGTCACCCAGGCTTGGGCACCCACATTCTTGTAACGCTTAACCACCGCCTTTGCAGGGTGACCAAAATGATGATTAAAACCGGCCGCATACACCACGTGGGCAGGCGACAGGTGATCAACAAAATCCTGGCTCGATGAGGTGCGACTGCCGTGGTGGGGCGCGATTAAGACATCGATCTGTTGCGGCAGTACACCTCGCGCTAACAATTGTGCTTCCACCTCGGCACTAATATCACCGGGCAGAAGGATGGTTTTGCCGCGATAGCGGATGAGCAGCACGCAGGAGCTATCGTTGTCGGACAGCTTATTCAATACTTGATGGGCCCTCGCCTCTACCACGACCTGCCAGGGATAGAGAATTTCAAAATCGACCCCTGCACGCTTCCAGGCTTGCCTGGCTGTTGTATTGCCTAAAAACCCTTGTCCATTTGAACAAATCTCAACACGCGGCGCGGCTAACGGAAGGGGCTGACCCGCCAGTACCCGCGCTGGCGAAAAGTGTTCGAGTAAGCCCAGAGTGCCACCGACATGATCGGCATCGCCATGACTGAGCATGAGACCATCAATAGTCGATACACCCTGTCTGCGCAGGTAAGGCGCGATAATGCCGCTACCAGCATTGAAGCTAGCACTGTATTTTGGCCCCGTATCGTAAACCACGGCCCTGTCGCCAATGCTGGCCACCACACTCAAGCCCTGCCCGACGTCGAGCACGGTAAGTGTTAAGCCGCTCTGACCCGATAGGTCGCCTTGCTCACTATTGTGTCGGTTTAAAAAAGACTGCCCAGACAATGCTACGGCCAACAGTAAAACCATGGCCATGGTTCGTAGGCCCAAACCTCTGGGCAATAGCATCAACGCGCCGGCAAGCATAATTGCCAGGCTGATTAAGACCTTCTGTCCCGCCGGCAGCGACCAGACAAAGTAATCGGCATACGTCGCTAGCCAGCTCGTGACATGATCGAAAGCTTCCAGCTGCCATGCCGCCAACTTCCAAACTTCGACTGCCAGGTCTGGCGACAAGGGTAAAAGCAACATGCCGATCAGAGCCGGGGGCACCACGGCGATGCTCAGCCAGGGAATCGCCAGCAAATTAACCAGCGGACTCAGTAGTGAAATCTCACCCTGAAAAAAGCCCAACAAGCCCGCCAGGGGCAAAAAGATAATCAGCTGGGCACTGCATAAATCCCGTAAATAACGGCCTCGTGGACGGGGCACAAACCAGAGCAGAAAAGTCCCCACGGCGACAAAAGATAACCAGAAGCCCGATGACAGGGCGGCCAGAGGATCACTGGCCGCGATCAGCACCAGCGCCCAAAGCAGGGCCAACTCCGGCCTCGGCTTGCGCTTGAGCAAGGTCGCCAGTAGGAAAACACCCAGCATTATTAAGGCCCGCTGGGTCGAGAGAGAAAAGCCCGCCAACAGCGCGTATGTCAGTGCCAGGCCGCCGCCGAATAACACCGCAACTTGCTGGCGGCTGACGGGGGCACCCAAAGCGCCGAGGCAACGACCCAATAAACTGCCCAGCAACAGTCCCAGGCCGGCAACCATGCCGATATGCAGGCCCGAGACAACCACCAAATGCACGGTGCCGGTAAGACGCATGTGCATCCAGGTTTCACTGTCGAGCTTCTGTTTATCGCCAATGGTCAGTGCGGCCAATAAACCTTTACTGGCCGCACTGAAATCCAGAGCCTCTATCTTTTTGAGCACGGCCCAGCGAAATTGATCAATGGCATATTGCCCGCTTTGCCCCAGCCTCTTATTAAGCCCTTTTGCACGAATGTAACCCGTTGCGGATATCTGCCGGTGGAATAACCAGCCCGCGTAATCGAAGCCACCGGGGTTGGCAAAGCCCCGTGGGGTTCGCAACCTGACGGTTAATTGCCAACGCTCTCCCGGGCGCACCCCCCTGCCACCGTACCAACTGAGCATCAGCCGCTGTAAATTAGGGGGCTCACTGCCAGCCCCCAAGTCAGAAAGGGCTTTAAGACTCTCAATTTCCAGCACAAAACGTGTCCGCAAGGCATCAACCTGCGGCACACCACTCACCACACCAACGACGGTGTAATCTGTTTTATCCAGCGCCAAAGGTAATTGCCGCTCTTTCATCCATTCGCCCCACAGGGCAGCCCAAATCAGCCCCACTGCAAAGACCCAAGTGACGCGCACAAATAACGGGCAACAGCGGCGATAGAGGCACCAGCATGAAAGTAAGAAAAAAAACAGGCAAAGCTGCGGGAAAAAGGGCGCGCAAGACCACGAAAACCCGCCCCATGAAAGACAGGGCCAAACAGCTGAAGAGAGAACGGCGACGGAAAACGCCAGCAAATAAACCCGCATACCACATCCATGTAGTAAGAAATAACAGTGTAGCGAGCTTTGCATCCCCGGCCAAGATTGCTTAGCCTTGTGCCATGAAGCACCTGAGCATTATTTACCACAGCCAAAGTGGCAACACCCTGCAACTCGCCGAGGCCGTTGCCGCGGGTGCCCGAGAGGAAGAAGGTCTCATCGTCAGCATAAAAACCGCCTTTAATGCCGGGCTTGATGACTTGCTCGCGGCCGATGCTTTACTCTTTGGCAGCCCAGAAAACTTTGGCACCATGAGCGGTGCACTGAAAGATTTTTTTGACCGCACTTACTATCCTGCCGAGCCCTATCAAATCAACCTGCCCTACGCTGTCTTTATCAGCGCGGGCAATGATGGAACGGGGGCGGTGCGGGAAATTGAACGCATTGCCAGGGGCTACCCTTTGCGCTGCGTCGCCGAAGCGGTTATAGCCAAGGGCGAGGTCAGCCAGGCGCATTTACAACAATGCCGAGAGCTGGGTCTGTCGATGGCGGCAGGCTTGGTGATGGGTATTTTTTAAACGTCAAGACAGTGTTTTAACACGAAGGGTAAGCAAAGAAAAAATGACAACAGCTTTGGTTTTATCCGGTGGTGGTGCTCGCGCCGCCTATCAGGTCGGCGTACTCAAGGCGCTGGGGCAACTACTGCCACACACCAGCCACAACCCCTTTCCCATTATTTGCGGCACCTCCGCTGGCGCCATCAATGCCCTGGCCATCGCCGGCCGCCCCGGGCCTTTTCGTCTGCGCGCCCGTAAGCTTGAAGCGATCTGGCGCAATATGCACGCCGAACATATTTACCGTACCGATGCCTGGGGGGTACTAAAAAATACCGTGCGGCTGAGCCTGTCGCTGGTACACAGCGGCTACGGCATCGGCCGCTCTGTCGCCCTGCTGGACAACGCCCCCCTGCAACACTTACTCAGCAATTACATTCGCTTTCGCCATATTGACGAAGCCATATTGAGCGGTGAATTAATGGCGGTTAGCACCACGGCTATGGATTACGACACCGGTAAGTCGGTGTCCTTTTTTCAGGGCAATCACGACTGCTGGACCCGCAGTCGCCGCCACAGCATTCGCACCGGGCTAAATGTCGACCACCTGATGGCTTCATCGGCAATTCCACTGATTTTCCCGGCCCGCGCCATCGACACCCGCTACTACGGCGACGGCGCCATGCGCCAACTTAAACCCCTGAGCCCGGCACTACACCTGGGCGCAGACCGAATTTTTGTCATCGGCGTTAGCGACAACCCCTCTCACCAGCAAGCCTCCCCCGCCGCCAAGCACTCACCCTCTGTCGCGCAAATGGTTGGCCATTTACTCAATAGCGCCTTTATTGATTCCGTCGAAAGCGACCTGGAAACCCTGACGGCCATTAATAAACTGGTTTTATCGCAGTCCAATGACGAACCGGGCGAGTCCGGCGAGAGCGAAAGCGCTAGCCCCTTAAAATATATTGAACATCTGTGTATTTCCCCCTCGACACCGATCGACGAAATCGCCCAGGAGTTCTTCCACGAGTTACCAAAAAGCGTGAAGCTTTTTTTACGGGCCATCGGGGCCACCAAAAAAGGCGGGGGCAGCAGCGCCGCGAGTTACCTACTATTCGAACCGGGTTTTTGTCGCCAGCTGATTAAACTGGGCTATGCCGATGCCATGGCACAGGAAGAAAACATTCGCGCTTTTTTTGGTCTGAATGAAGCCAACGCAGCCGCTAGCTAAAGTTGAAACAGTCGATCAAAATTATCGCTACTCGCTCGGGCCAGCGTTTCGAAGGGAAGGCCTTTGATATTGGCCACACACTGAGCCACCTCAACCACAAAGCGCGGCTCGTTTTTTTTGCCACGATGGGGCACCGGCGCCAACCAGGGTGAATCGGTTTCCACTAACAGTCTATCGAGTGGCACCTTAGCCACCACTTCACGCAGGGCCGAGGCATTTTTAAAGGTGACGATCCCGGAAAACGATAAGTAAAAACCCATCGCCAGGGCCGCTTCGGCCATCTCCCAACTCTCGGTAAAACAATGCAAAACACCCGCGCTAGATGGATCGACGTGCTCGTCTATTATTTCCAGCGTTTCCTGCTGCGCATCGCGGGTGTGAATAATCAGCGGCTTGGCACAAGCGCGGGCAACGGCGGCATGGCGAATAAAGCTTTCACGCTGCCAGTCCATCGTCTCGGCACCATAGGTACGGTCGAGACCGGTTTCACCGATGGCAATAACCCGCTCTGAGCGAGCCAGTTCACTCAACGCCTCAACCTCCGGTAACCCGTGGCTCTCGGCATTCATTGGATGTACGCCCACTGAGGCATAGACACCGGGCAGCTCGGCACTCATTGCCAACTGCTGACGGGAAGATTCAAGGTCGATACCCACCGTTAGCATCCGACCAACGCCACGGGCCGCCGTCTCGGCGAGCAATTTTTCGAGGCTGCCATCGTAGGGTTCAAGATCGAGATGGTCGAGATGGCAGTGGGAATCCACCAACAAAGAGGGCGTTGTCATGGAGATAAACTCACAGAGAAAGGCTTAAAGAAATACTCACTGTAAACCAACAGAAGGGTTTTAGAGGGTATTGGTGGATCGACCGGAAGCTAGCAAGCCCGCCAGATAGGTTTCGATACGCTGCACCACCTGGGTACTCTCGGGGGGAAACTGAATACCCACCCCCTGTTTGCGATTGCCAGAGGTGCCCTTGGGCGTTACCCAAACCACCTTGCCGGTCAGCGGCAGCTTATCGTCTTCTTCCATCAGCTCGAGCAATACAAAGACCTCATCGCCAATGGAAAACTGTTTTCGCGAGGGGATAAAAAGCCCACCATTTTCAACAAAGGGCATATAGCAGGCATACAATTCATCGGCATCTTTCAGGGAAAGATTAAGAATACCGCTGCGAATCCCTCTCATAGGCTAGTCGTGACACTGTGTGGTTGAAGATCGAAGGGTAGCATAGGCGACAGAAGGCGTTAAGACCTGAACAGGGCCAACTATGCCAACTGGCTTAAACTGAGAAACAGTTCTTCCAATACCAGCTGGGGGTTTAAATTGGTTTTACTTTCCAGCTTCCTGCGCGTCGACAACAGCAGGTCGTAAAACACAAATTGTCGAGGCTCAGCTGTTTTCCCACTTTGCGCACTATGAATCAGTTGGCGGGAATAATAAGACAGCATCCATTCCAGCATCTGAATTAGAGGCTGGCCTTCAAAGGCTGCTGCTGAGGATACCGGTGCCGCGTCACCCCTCTGCACCTGCTTTAAGACCTGTTCGAAACGGGCAATCTCATCGAGGGTATTGGCCTCGGCAAAACCGAGGGCACGCAGGGGTCGTCCACCGGCTCGAGCCAGCAATTCATCGACAACCGCGCTGGTATCCCCTGGCTGATCGGCCAACTGACCGACCAACCAGTCTCGCGCCATCGCTGGAGGCGGCAAGCCCTGACTCAGCACGCGACAGCGGCTGCGAATCGTCGGCAGCACCGGGGCCAATTGATCGTGCACCAGCAACAACAGGGTTTTTTCCCGGGGTTCTTCCAGGGTTTTAAGGAAGGCATTAGCGGCATTCAGGGTCATTGCCTCAACCGGTGCCACCAGCGCCACCTTCCAGCTCTGCTGGTGGGCGGTGATCACAGCAAACTCTGAGAGCTCTCGAATGGCATTGATGGAAATCGCTTTACCCGCGGACTCCGGTTGTATGCGCTTAAAATCCGGGTGGCCGCCACTGAGATACAGGCGACACTGCTTACACTCGCCACAGGCGACCTCATCGACCGGACTGGTACAAAACAGGCGTTGTATAAAGCGTTCGGCAAAGTGTCGCTTGCCGGTATCTTCCGCACCGCTGAGCATAATGGCATGGGGCAGGCGATCGCTGTTCAGCAAACGGCAGAGCTGCTGCCACTGTTCGTGCTGCCAGGGCAGGGCCTGATTCAGTGGCAATAAAGCGGAGTCGGAGGCCGTCATTCGGCCCCTCCAACAAAGGCGTTTAGGGCCTCGATAATATGCTCCTGCACCACGGCCAGTGGTGACGAGGCATCGACCAGGCAGTAGCGCGCCGGATTATCGCTGGCCCGCTCGCGGTAGCCGGCCCGCACCCGGTCGAAAAATTCCAGCGCCTCGCTTTCAAAGCGATCGAGTTCACCACGGGCACGCACCCGCGACATGCCCAGCTCGGGGTCGATATCGAGAATCAAGGTGAAATCCGGGTGCACGTCGCCCTGCACCAGGGTTTCGAGTTGCTTGATGTACTCAAGATTGAGTCCGCGACCGAAGCCCTGATAGGCGTAGGTGGCATCGGTAAAGCGATCACAAAGCACCCAGGTGCCTGCCTGTAAAGCGGGGATGATTTTTTCTTCAAGGTGCTGGGCGCGGGCGGCAAACATCAGTAACAGTTCGGCACTGGCCGCCATGCCGCTATTCTCTTTATCCAGTAACAGAGCGCGAATCTTTTCACCCAGGGCGGTGCCACCGGGTTCGCGGGTCGAAATATAGGCAATGCCACGCTCATCGAGCCAGTTAGCGATACACTCGATATTCGTGGTTTTACCGACACCCTCGGTGCCTTCAACGCTGATAAATTTGCCCTTCATAAATCCGAGAACCTTACCTTATAGAAAGTCTTACCTTTATAGAGAGCTTCAGCTTAAGAGAGCCACAGCTTAAGAAAGCCTCGCCCTATTGAGGTGCCGAGCGGTAATCTTTGCGCCGCCGATTAATTTGATATTGCCGCACTGCCCGCTGATGCTCGACCAGATTATTGGAAAAATAATGGCCGCCATCGCCCTTGGCCACAAAATACAGCGCCTTGCCATCGGCCGGGTGCAGAGCCGCCTCCAGCGCCGCCGCACCCGCGTTGGCAATCGGCGTCGGCGGCAGGCCTTTAATGCGGTAGGTATTGTAGGGCGAGGCCGAGCTTAAATGCTTACGGCGCAAATTGCCCGTGTAATCATCACCGAGACCGTAAATCACCGTCGGGTCGGTCTGCAAACGCATGCCCTTTTGCAGGCGCCGCACAAACACCCCGGCAATGGCGGCTCTCTCCCCCGCCGCACCGGTTTCTTTCTCAATAATCGAGGCCATAATCAGCGCCTCGTAGGGCGACTCATAGGGCAGGTCGGGCGCTCGACTCTGCCAGAGCGTCGCTAACTGGCTCTGCATTTTTTGATGGGCGCGCTGTAACAAACTCAGATCACTATCACCGGCGGCAAAGCTGTAGGTGTCGGGGGCAAACCAGCCTTCGGGATTGCTCGACGCAATGCCCAAGGCGGCGGCGACGGCAGCGGGGTCAAGCTCAGGGCTTTGGCGAATATTGTCCCGGGCCTGTAAAAGCGCCAGCCACTCCTTGACTGACAGACCCTCGGGAAAGGTTATCTGGTAGTACTTAATCGCACCACTTTCCAGTTTATCGAGCAGGCCCAGCACCGTGACACCAGCGGCAAACTCATATTCGCCAGCACGAATGCGACCGCGATTATTGAGCCGCGCAAAAACCTTTAAGGGCCACACAGAGGGCAGCACGCCTTCCATCTCAAGCTGCACCGCCAATTGATTAAGGTTGGTGCCCGATGGCACCCTTAGGGTATAGCCCTCGGCAGGAATACCTAAGGTGTCACTCATCCCCTCTTGCAACCACTGCCAGGCGAGGCCAGTACCGAGTACAGACACTAAGAGCGCAAGGAGAACGAAACGACGCAGCATCAGGCGTTAAAGCACGGGTAGGCATGGGCGAGTTGCTCGATAACTTTTTCTGTCGCTGAACCCTCTAGAGCGTTCGACTCAGCAAACCAGGAGGCTCGCCCCTGCAGCTCACGCACCGGCTGAATACCGCGCACCGAATTACAGACAAAAACCTCGCAGGCATTCACCAGACTCGTCAAGGCGACAGGTACTATTGCTACCTCTTGCCCGAGGCCGGGAATAATGTCCTCGCACAGCAGGCGGCGCATCACACCGGCCACGCCACAGAGCTTCAATTCCGGTGTTATCCAGCGCTGACCGTCGAAGAGAAAAATATTGCTGCTCAAGGCTTCGACCACATTGCCTTCCACATCCAGTAACAAGCCATCGCAGCCATCATCCAGCTCTGCGGCAGCCAGCACCTGGTCGAGACGGTTGAGGTGTTTGATACCGGCCAGCCGTTGATTATGGGGCAAGGCATATTCACACAACTGCAAACACACAGCTGCTGGTTCCGCCACTGGGGGCAGAGGAAAGTACTGCAGCGCATAGCTGGCTGACTGCCCCTGATAGCGATAACCCCGAGGGCCAAGCCCGGCGGTCAACACCAGCTTAAGCATGCCATCGGCAGGAAAAGCCTCGAGCGCCTGTTGTAGATAGATATCCAGACGGGACTTATCAAGGGCAATACCCAGCCTCTCGGCACCCATATTTAAACGTTGACGATGGTAGGTCCACAGCGGCAACTGGCCCGCCGATAAACGCATGGTTTCGAACAGCCCGTGGCCGTAGTTCAAACCACGATCATTCAGCGACAGTGATGCCTCGGGCTTACCATCGATAAAACCGGGGTTATCGTCAATAAAAAAAGGCGGCGCGACCATGCTCGGCAAGTTGCCTAAGTCAAGAGATGGAGCGAGAGCCGACACACAGCAAAGCGCCTGTCAGACGACAGTGTGCCGGTGCGGGGGTATCGAAAAGGGAGGGGGATATTAAAACTGCCGCCCGGCGTGGCCCAGCGGCAGTTGACACTACAGGCAGTTGAGAATCAGCCAGGATTTTTTTCAATGTAGCTGATTGCATCCTGAACACTTGCCAGTTTTTCGGCTTCTTCATCAGGAATCTCGGTGTCGAATTCTTCTTCGAGCGCCATGATAAGTTCAACGGTATCGAGAGAATCTGCACCCAGATCTTCAACAAAGGAAGAATCGGGCTTAACGTCTTCTTCTTTAACGCCCAGCTGCTCGGCAACCATTTTTATCACACGTTCTTGAGTGCTGCTCATGACGATATTTGCTCCTATTTAATAGAGATACTTTCTTAAACTACTGTTAAAAAACCAGTCCGCACAAGGGTTAAGCCCTTAAGGCGGCGCATTTTACCTGAAAAAATGCCCGACGTAACCGCTTTATATCAATTGCAATTAACGCCGGGCCAAGGGGCCATTAGCCCATATACATTCCACCGTTAACATGGATGGTCTCACCGCTGATATACGCCCCGCCATCACCCGCCAGAAACTCGACGACAGAGGCAATTTCTTCTGGCTGACCAAGGCGAGCCAGTGGAATACCCGACAGCATCGCTTCACGGCTCGCCTCCGGTAGCTCTTTGGTCATATCGGTATCGATAAAACCCGGCGCCACGGTATTGACGGTAATATTGCGCGAACCCAGCTCTTTCGCCAGCGCCCGACCGAAGCCCGCAACGCCCGCTTTGGTGGCCGCATAGTTGGATTGCCCGGCGTTGCCCATGGAGCCAACCACGGAGCTGATATTAATAATCCGGCCCCAACGCGCCTTGGTCATGCCCTTGGCACAAGCCTTGGTGATGCGATAAATCGCGTTGAGGTTAGTGTCGATCACATCCGACCACTCCTCCTCTTTCATACGCATCAGCAGGTTGTCCTTGGTGATACCGGCGTTGTTAACCAAAATGGTCGGTGCGCCAAAATCGGCGGTAATGCCTTTGATAACCGCGATCACGGCTTCGCCGTCGGTGACATTGAGTTTCACCCCTTTGCCCTGAATTTGCTGCTCGGCAAAGCGTGCGCTGATTTGCTCGGCACCGCCTTCCGATGTTGAGGTGCCAATTACTGTGGCACCGGCCTTACCCAGCATATCGGCAATGGCGACACCAATACCACGGCTTGCGCCGGTGACCAGGGCTACTTTTCCTTCAAGGCTCATCTATTCTTTCTCCTATCAAATCGACTCATACTGCAACTCGCGCAGCTTAACTTTGTGGCTGGGCATCCGCAACTGCACCCTGCAGGTCGGCGACCTTATCGGTCGAACGCATCTGCAGTGACTTGTCGATACGCTTACTCAAACCACACAAAACCTTACCCGGGCCACACTCAACGGCCAGCTCAACGCCCTGGGCCTGTAGAGCACCCACGCAGTCAACCCAGCGCACCGGGCTGTAAATTTGTTCGATCATCAAGGCCTTGATCGCTGCCGGATCACTTTCTGTCTTTGCGTGCACATTGTGCACCAGGGGTATTTGCGGTGCCTTAAACGTCACCGCTGCAATATCACTCGCCAGTTTATCCGCCGCCGGCTTCATCAAAGCCGTGTGGAAGGGCGCGCTCACGGGCAGTGGCAAAGCTCGCTTCGCGCCAGCTTCTTTACACAGAGCGATAGCTCTATCCACTGCCGCACTGACACCGGCGATAACCACCTGTCCCGGGGCATTAAAATTCACTGCCGTGACTTCTTCACCTTCACTGGCCTGCTCACAACAGGCGGCAAGCTGTGCGTCATCGAGACCCAATATCGCCGCCATCGCGCCCTGCCCCGCAGGCACTGCCGCCTGCATATAGGCACCGCGCAGACGTACCAAATTGACCGCAGCACTAAAATCCACCACCCCCGCACACACCAGTGCCGACCATTCGCCGAGACTGTGTCCCGCCATAGCAGCGGGCGTTGCGCCCTGTAGATCTTGCCAAATTCGCCAGATCGCCACACTCGAGCTCAGCAACAGCGGCTGAGTGGTTTCGGTCAGATTAATTGCTTCCTGGCTGCCCTGCTGCACCAGCTTCCAGAGATCGTAGTCGAGTACTTCGGAAGCCTCCGCAAAGGTCTGTTCAACCAGCGGGTAAGCCTCGGCCAGCTCTGCCAGCATGCCAATTTTCTGCGAACCCTGACCGGGGAAAACAAAGGCGAGTTTGGGGTTTTGCATACATTGATCCCTTAGGTAGTTAATCTCTTAGTTGGCTGATCGATTCGATGATGGGCTACGCTGCCTGGTAAGCGACTAATAACCGGACTGGCTGTAAATAGCGCCCACAAAAAAACTTCCCGAGCAGGTGTTTAACACCCATTCAAGGAAGTTTTTTGCTATCCCGGTCAACCCGTAATGCAGCTGACCTGAACAGTGTTTTTAGTCGTCGTTGCCCGTGTCCATCACCTTACGACCGCGATAAAAACCATCGGCAGTCATGTGGTGGCGGATATGCTTCTCGCCAGTCACGGAATCAACTGACAGGGCTGGACCATTGCCCAGCGCATCATGTGAACGACGCATACCACGACGTGAACGGGTTTTACGACTTTTTTGTACGGCCATTGTCTTCTCCTAATCGCCTGTCTCTGACAAGCTTGTTTCTAACACTTAAACTTACAAAATTGGCAGCGCCGGCATTCACCCGCGCCACCATTAAACTCAATACTCTTTACTCAACACGCTTTAAGCTACTTGCTCTCTTTATCCGACGAATCCGCTTTATTCGCGAGCTTCAAATCCCCCAGCACAGCAAAGGGGTTTTTCTTCTCCGGCAGCGGCTCCTCGAAGTCGCCCGTGGAATACTGCCCTTGCGCCGAACAATCCGCCTCATCGTGATAAGAGACAATCGGTAGCGCCAGTAGCAACTCTTCCTCTATCGCCTCGTACAGATCAGCATCCGTATTTTCGTCCAGCAACCAGCCTTCGAACTCTTTCGGCAGATTCTCAAGCTGAAGTTCACTAATCACAATCGCCAGATCCATCTCGGCATGCAGTTGATAATCCAGCGCTAACAAACAACGCTCACACCGCACGGATACCAGAACATCTAGCTCACCCGTCACCACACGGTAGTTGCTTTCATCGCGAAAGAAACACACTTTGGCAGCTACTTCACGCTGAATCGACACCACAGCCGCCGACAAACGGGGCATCTCCTGAGGCATAATAATGCCTTCGTAAGTAGCCCCCTGCGTACACGACTTCAGGGCATCTACCTTACGGGGTATAACACTGGTTTTCGAGGCGGTCGACATAGGCGCGCAATTCTAGGGATATGACATTGATCTGTCAAAGAAAATTGTACTTTTTTGCATCTTCTACCTGGTGCGCCAGCAAGCTCTGCCGGCAGCGCTCAACTAAGCACAAAATAGTCGATAAAACATGAACTTACTGCTCGCCTCATCCTCACCCTATCGGCGCGAATTACTTTCGCGCCTGCACGTGCCCTTCGACTGGCAGGCACCGGAGGTCGATGAACTGCCTCTGCCGGGGGAAAAGCCCGAACAACTGGCCCTGCGCCTGTCATCCAGCAAGGCCCATGCACTCGCCGAGGGGTACAGCGAGCACCTGATCATCGGCTCCGACCAGGTCGCCTCGTGCCGGGGACAGAGCATCAACAAACCCGGCAATTACGCCAATGCCTTTAAACAGCTGCAGGAGTTGTCCGGCCAGCGCGTGCACTTTTATACCGGCCTTTGCGTCCTCGATAGCAGCAGCGGGCGAAGCATTGCCAACACCGTCGCCACCGAAGTGGTATTTCGCTCACTCAGCGATGGCGACATCGAGCGCTATTTAAAATGCGAGCAGCCCTACGATTGCGCCGGCAGCTTTAAGGCCGAGGGCCTGGGTATTGCCCTCTTCGAGGCGATCAGCAGCGACGACAATACGGCGATCATCGGTCTGCCCTTAATTCGACTGCGACAAATACTGGAAGAATTTGATTATCGGGTGCTCGAACACCTCAACTGAAGATGACGATCGTGGATTGGCTAGAACGCCTTAGATAGCCCTACTTAAATAGCACTGCCTAAATAGAAGCGCTTAGCACACCCCATCTGCTACGGCACCACCACACCCAGGCACTTGGCATGAATACCATCGGCAAACTCGACAACCGCCTGCTCTTTATCGACCACCGCAGCATGTACCGGGTAACCGTAAGCCAGGGCCAGCATCACCTCGCCATCCTCGCCCAGCGGGGTCAACACATCGGCCACCACCGCCCTCTCTGCCTCCGCCTGCCGCGCCTGCATCACGCCTTTCGCGGCATCGCGCAAACCGGCACAAGAGCGCCCTTCCACCGGGGCAACCGTCAAACTGTCGACCTGCGCCCCTGACGAGCGCCCGCCAATATCCAGCATGTCAGTCACCCAAAACATTGCCACCACCGAAATCCCGACCACCAGGCCGCCATAACCCATGCGCTTTTTTTGCACCATAGCACTCACTCTCTGATTACTGCCAAACACCAAAAAGCCCCGCAATTGCGAGGCTTGTGACTAGCGATGACGCCGCTCAAGCAGCACCTTAACAGAACTTGCCGACGACTGACGGCGACTTTCTCACCGTCGAATATTGAGCCCGAAGACCGTGCACCCAAACCTGCTACGGCAATAGACTCAAACGTCCGGTGCTACGACTGGGTGACTGGCCGGGATTTGAGGCTTCAAAGCTGCGGACCAGCAATGCCCCCTCGTTTTGTGTCTTACACCACAGAGTCGCTGACGCTACGACTCTGCGGCTACAAGCCGGTAGGCTCCCCTACCTTTAGGCTAGAAAGAATTCGGCGGCCCAATCAAGGGCGTTTTCACCGGGCCAGCGGCACCCGGAATAATCACAAAGGAATTACCCCCAGGGCTGCTGTTATAGACCCGCTCAAAGGGGCCGGTCTTCTTCCAGTTATTCATCAGCCACACGTTCCCCGAGGGGTCGATATTACCGCCGGTAATCCGATCCAGGGCATCACTCACGTAACCGCTGGCCGGTGAGATCGGGTCGCCCTGACTCAGACCCGCCGGGCATTGACTAACGTCGACACCACAGAAGTGCGAGAGGGGCGTGTCCGGCCACTCCGTATCCGCATCAACAATATCGGTGGGTTTAACACCAAAATTGAAGACCCAGAGCGTGTCATTACCGTCGACTGCATTGCCCCATGGAATGCTAAGACCACCCCCGGTGTATTGAATCGGTGCGCTGTCATCGGCCGGATAGAGCGTGACCGACGGACCCTCATCCCCATCCTGAGGGTCGAGCGAATCAACGCAGGGCACCTTTACCGAGTTCGAGTTCGAAATCCACATATTGCCCTTGCTGTCACCGGCAATCCCCATTGGCCACGACAAAACCGGCTGGGCGTCGATGTCGAGAGTCGACAGTGTCTCCACGCTGCCATCCGACGAAACTCGGTAGATGCCGCCAACCGCCTCGCCCTGATCACTCCCGCCGGGAACATAGCCAACCTGGTTAGCCGTCACCCAGGCCCGACCCCGGGGATCAATCGCAAGACCAAAGGGTTTCAGCACGGGGGCATCCGAATTCTCTTCGGTATCCGGAATGGACGGATAGAAGATACCCTCTTCGCCGCGGCCACCCGGCAGCGCAAAGTTCTTGGCACGCCGGGCCTTGCCCCCTGGAACGAACGTCACCGTATCATTGCCACAGTTGGCCATCCAGACGTTACCTTTTTTGTCTGACACCGTCGCCTGGGGCCACCAAATATGACCCTCGGTGAAGCCATTCGGTGGCGAGATAGGCGTGCCGTCAGGCTTGAACATCGAGAAACTGTCATGCCTGGCCGCCACCTCCGAGCAGGCATCCAGCGGCGCCTCGAAACCAAAATTGCCCACCAGAACTCTACCGCGCGGATCGATGCCAATACCAAATCCGGCACCTTCAAGACCGCCACCAAAGTAGGGAGACCCGGGGAAACTCTCACCCCAGGGGTAGAACTTCATCAGACGCAGGCCGGCACAGGCAACCTGCAGGTCGGCCGTAGGAATATAGTTATCGTTGATCCAGGCGAAGCCACGCTCGTCGAAGGCGACATTGCCGGGGCCGCTCATCAGGTTGTGCGCATCGTAGACGCTGTGCGCTTGTCCGGTAAATTTAATAAACAGCAACCACGAGGTCTGCTTGGTGTCTGCCGCGAGGGCAGGCCCGTAAAACGGATGGGCCAAAGCGAAATCAAGTAGTTCAGCAAATCCGGACGCCGGGTAGCGTGTCATATTTGCCAGCGCTTGCAGCACAGTTGCTGGCGCCGGGCCACCCGCTGGTGTCGTCATTTCGAACAGGCTGTCGCAGTCAACGCTGTCCGCAACGCAACGGGCGACCATGTTCGCCAGGGAGTTGAAGGTCTTGCGGGTCGAATTCTCGTCGGCGTTCGGCGCTGTATCGAGCACCGCGCCAACGGCACCGGTCTCGGGATTCGCCATGTTCGCGGCCATCTTCACCGCATTCAGCATGCCGTACTTATTGCCCCGAATTTCACGGCCGTCGATAAACTGGGCGAAAGCGGCACCGGTTGCCACCGTCGTGCGCTCGTTAACCACGACGGGCAGGGAATTATCGCCAATGGCGGTGGCGAGCAGCGACGGTCCCTTTTCAGCAAGTACGTAGAGCACCAGCTTTTGATTGCGCCACAGACCAGCCGGCAGCGTATAACGGATATCGAAATGCCCCGCACTATCGCTGATGGCAGTGCCGAGAATCCCCAGGGGCTGGCCGTTATTGTAGCTGGCATACAGCGAGACTTCGTAGTCGGCCTGCGGATTGCCATTGCCCATCACCACACCGTCGAGACCGCGCAAAAAAACGGGCCGTTTTTCGACATTATTTGTTGGCTCAGCGAGACAAATCGACCCTGCTGTAGCCAGTAATAACAGAGCGACCCGCACCATCAGCATGCCGGATTTAGTTTTTATCAGATACACCTTAAATCTCCAAAAAATAAAAATTTGTTATGTTTTTATGAAATAGCGGCATTAAAAGAGCTTACTCAGAAAACAAGCTCAGCACATTCAAAAAATAATACGGAAAATTGTAAAACAAACGACAGCCCATTGGGCCAGTTAATAAAAACAAGCGACGTAGCCGTCTCCAACAGGGAAAGATTCACGTTATCAGTTCGATGCCAGCAATGCCATTCATCGTGCACTCACTCCCACTTACCGCGCGCGCCTCGATACGGAAGCCGATGCAATAATCGACCTTAAGCACTATTTATAAGGGTGTAAAAGGCACATAGGGAACAGCCATAATATTATCGCCAGGCAATAAATTATCGATCTGACGATAATGAATGCCGACGTCCCAGTAACTGTAGCGGATCAGACAGATGGCTTATGCAGCGACTTTTTTTCGACGCACTTTACCGGAAGCCATTGCGGGCTTTGCTTTTTTGCGCCGCTTTCGATAGGCCGGTTTTGCGCATTTCACCCCTTTCAGCGCCAGCGGTAAACTGGCACAACTCTCGGCAATTAAGCTGTGCAAGCTGGGGATCAGGCTGCCCATAAAATCAGCGTAACTGGCCCGCTCTTCAACAATGCCATTTAACAGGGACTCCCAACGAGCCGTCATATCCGGCAGGGTGGTCGATCTTGGCAAGCTGTTAATCAGGCCACAGCCAGCCGCCGTGGCGCGAATCTGTTTACCCTGACGCTGCAAAAAATTGCGCCTGAATAGCAGCTCAATAATGCCCGCACGCGTGGCCTCCGTGCCCAGGCCGTCGCTCTCCTTGAGCACCTTGCGCACCTCACTGTCGGTGACGAAGCGGGCGATGCCGGTCATTGCCGCCAATAGCGTTGCATCGGTAAAGGCACTGGGTGCCTGGGTCTGTTTTTCAATACACTCACCCTTCAGGCACTGCAAAATATCGCCCACCTTCAAGGGTGGTAAAGACTGGGCATTGCCTCGCTCCGCTTTTGACGGATCTGTTGTCGATTCCCTCTTTGTAGAGTGCTCCGGCTTAGCGCTTTGCTCGATACTGCTTCGACTCTCGCCGGCCAATACCGCCTTCCAGCCCAGCGCTTTGACACATTTCGCCGTGGCAGAAAAACGCCCCCCGGCTATCACAATATCAATGCTTGTCTTCGTAAACGTATGGTCGGGATAAAACTGCAATAGATACTGCCGTGCTATCAGCTCATACAGTTTCGCTTCACTAGCGCTCAAGCGACCCGCCGGCAGAGTTTTTAAGGTCGGAATAATCGCGTGGTGGGCACTGACCTTGGCATCATTCCAGGCCTTGCCTTTGAGCGAAGTATCCGCGCCAACGACAGCCGCCTTTAAGTTATCCGCCATGTGGCCAATGGCCGCTAGTACGTCCTCTGCCTGGCGGTGGTGTTCGCGGGGCAAATAGCGACAGTCCGAGCGTGGATAGGTAATCAGCTTGTGCTTCTCATACAAGCTCTGGCAGCCATCGAGCACCTGCTGTGCGCTCATGGCAAAACGCTTACCGGCATCAATTTGTAAGGCCGACAAGCTGTAAGGCAGTGGAGGTGCCTGTCGCCCGGGTTTGTGCTGCACCGCTTTTACCTCAGCGCTTTGGCCGCTAATACGGCGCACGACATTCTCGGCCAGGGCACGGGACAGCACGCGACCCTCCTCATCCATTTGCGGCCGGCAGGCCTCACTGGGCTGCCATTTGGCGTGAAACGTCGCACCCGACTTTGCAGCCGAATCCACCTGTAAATGTGCCAGTACCTCATAAAAAGGTTTGGAAACGAAAGTCTTAATGGCCTGGTCACGCCGCACCACCAGACCTAGCAAGGGTGTTTGTACCCTGCCGACGGACAAGACCCCGTCATAACCCACCTTGCGCCCCTGCAAGGTGGATGCGCGGGTCAAGTTAATACCGTACAACCAGTCGGCACGGGAACGCGCCAGCGCCGAGGTCGACAGGGGAATGAAATCGCGGTTGTCGCGCAAGTTAGCCAGAGCCTTGCGCACCGCCGCCGGATTCAGGTCATTGATTAACAGGCGCTGTACCGTCGCCTGTTTCGCCTTGCTGACCTTGAGATAGTTAATCACCTCATCGACCAAGAGCTGGCCCTCACGGTCCGGGTCACCGGCATGGACAATGGACTGCGCCTGCTTCAGCAACTTGCGCAATACCGCCAACTGTTTACGGGTCGACGTCTTCGGTGCCAACTGCCACTGCTCGGGGATTATCGGTAAATCCTCCGCCGCCCATTTTTTATACTGGAGCTTATAGACATCTGGCTCGACCTGCTCGAGCAAATGACCAACGCACCAGCTGACACAATCGCCATCACCCACCCAGATACAGCCATCACCGCGACGATGGGGCTTGGGCAGCACATCGGCAATGGCCCGACCGAGGCTGGGTTTCTCAGCGATATAAAGCTTCACTCGGCACCACTACTGTTTATTTGAACAGTGATAGTAATGGATCAGATAGGGGAATTCCAGTTCTGGATTTCTAGCCAACAAACATAAACATAAGCTAATGGCAGGCCCCCAAATTCACATGGCACCAGCCCCAGTATCGCCAGGGAATAAAAAATAGCCCAAGGCTAGCTCGACTGGGTATACAATCTAATCGTGTCAACAGACGCGCCTTTCCCCGACACCCGGCTTCAACATAATTCACGATAAGGCAGGAGTTCTATCAATCATGGAATTCAGCTCTTCACCTGAAACATCGAAAGCGGTTTCGATCGGCTTCGCAGCAGTCGCGTTGGTGTTTTTCTACTTCACACTCTTTACGGCGACGGGGCTCGACAGCCTTATATTGCTATTTATCGCCTTGTTCTTTTCTTTTGCCAGCTACTCCGCTCTAAAATCAAAATATCGTGTGACCTTTGACGCCAATCGAAAATATGCCTATAAGCGCTTCGAAGCCGGGATATTCAAACATAAAAAAACATTCCCACTCCGCCATTTCGATAGCGTAGGCATTGGCATTGGCGGTCGTGGGGGCACACCAGCATCAACCATCGTCTATTTCATTCAACTGCTTGGCGAAACCAACCTGAAAGTGTCGATAGCCTCAGTTGATTGTGAAAAAGTCACCACTGACGCAGAGGCCCTGGCAGAATTTTTGGCTTTGCCCTTGGATAAAAAACCACGAACAGTGATCTTTAACAAGCGTATCTAAATCGCTATTGTTAAAGATTGGAATGCTTAGCTGTAAGGCTTGACCCTATTTTTTCTATATCTATTCTTCTTTTTCTAGCAACAAGTCGGCAAACGTGCCGGATCCCAGAGAAAAGGTTCTATACGAAATCGAATGTTTCCAATCAATATAATCACCATCAAATTTATTTTTAAGAAACAACACATACTTGACATCAGGATTGAAACTCATATCCAAGCCTCCCTTAATAACGACATAATATTCGTGCTCCTCCCTATGATCCATAAACCCTTTTGACCACTCAGCCTCACAGGCAAGCCAGTCAGCCTTGCTTAACTTACCGTCAATATAAGCACGCTTTCGCCTATCAAATTGCTTTCGATATTCCAACATCCTTGCCACAAAGTTGTCCACCCCTTTTTTCGTTCGCATCATAAAGAACTCATAGGGTATAGGGATTTCGATACTATCGACTAATGAGGCAATACCTTTTACATGACGCTCAATCAAAAAATTAATTTTTACAGGTCTATCTGATTTGAGGCTATTTATATTATCAACACTCCCCAAATCAAAACGCCCAATAAAAACCTGGGAAGATTTAACAAGCATGCGTTCCAGCTGTTCTCTTTCATCCTGAATAACTGGTCGATTAACACCAATCTCTGCAGAAACCCCCTTCACGCAAATAAAAAATAACAGTATACCCACCACCATTATTTTGTGTAACTCATTCACATGTCGCATCAAGGCCACCCCCTTTTGCCACAAAGTGCTCGGTAAGCTTCTCCTCCACACATATTGTAAATACGTCGACGGACTGCTGACCATCTTCATCAAATAGAAACAAATAGGACCAGGTCTTTCCATGCCACATCTCCCATATCACCTTAAGTCAACTTTAAGCAGCCAACCTAAGCGCTACAACCCTTGTCACTTTTCAGCGGCATAACCTCTATAGAACATAGGAGGCCTTTTTAGCAGCATTCAGCATCACTGAGAAAAACAATTAACATTAATGCGCATAACATGTACGGATCAGGCCTCATCACAAACTTTTTCCCACTCCTCTTGGTAACCATTATTCTTCAAATAGCCACCTATTATATTCATCATCCTTTCAACCCAATACTGCAGATTAGCTTCACCGAGTACAATCTTCCCATCCTCACGATCTCGCGCTGTAGCATCAAGTACCTCCCAAAAAAATTGGGATAGAGTAATTGCCTCTTCCTTATTCAGCACTCCTCGTGGCTGAGAGATTATTTCGAGTATCATTCTATTGTTAAATTCCTCAGCATAGTAAAGCGCAAGTAATTTTACCTTTTCATCATTTCCACTAAAATCTAGCATGATCATGCCCGCGTCATATTGTCAATCATTACATTCATATGGAAAGAAATTCGCTTTAATTTTCCAAGTAAAATATCTATATGCATTCTTTCAGTTGCAGCCAAGAAGTAATGCGAGTTGTCTTTGAGGTCAGGCACAAACTCTAAACCTTTCGGCATATCACATTTGCTAAGTATCCACCAGGACACATTGGCTGGCCCTAGCTTTTTGTAACCCTTTGCATGGCGCGCCAACATTTTCTGCGTTCCTTTTAAATGCGAAAAAGTTCTAGAAAATGACAAGCCGCATGTTCTATCTGGCAAAACGTATTCTAGATCTGTCGACTTCTCAAATTTGTAATCACACACCCTTACACCCTGAACCAGCTGATAGCGGTTGGCATCTCCATCCTTGCCTTGATGCCCCTCCTCATAAGTAGTCGGACTATTTGGGGGAATAACAATTCTAAACATTACACCGATTTTGTTTTTTTTGGCGTCTCTATGCTCACCTATCAATTCTTTAATTACATTTTCAAGGTCTTTAGCTGTTTTGAACTGCTCTAATTGTTCAATTTCATCCATGATAAATTTCCATTATTTCCAATAAAATCACATCATCACACCCTAACAATAATGTACAACAACCCGCTCAACCTTACCCTCTGCACCAAACTCCATCACCTCTATAGCCCGCTTATCCATCACCGACTTGTAATAGACGGCAACAGAATTAACACCCTCACAAACATCGAGCAATTCAAAATGTAGATCGGGCATTTTTTCCAGTGCCACCCGCCAGTAATCGCTAATGGCGGGCTTACCGACTAGGGAGCCCGTATCGACACCCAGCGACATTTTGATCATCGGGGTGATGATTTCAAAGTCATCGCTGTAGTGGGTGAGAATGCGCTCGAGGTCGTGGGCGTTCCAGGCTGCCACCCATTCCTCGGCGAATGCTTGAGCATCGATATCCATATTTTCTCCTTATAACTGACGAATAGACTGGCTGTGTTGTTCCCATGCTTTGAATGGGAACGAGATTATACTTACTCCACATCAAGCAATAAATCAGCGAACATCCCCCACCCCAATGGAATGGTTCTATATGGAAAAATGATCTCCCAATTTAAAGTTTTACTATCAAGCGGGCGATCGATAAACATTGCGTACTTAACACTTGAATTGAAGCTTTCTTGCGGCCCATTCCTGGTACGGTTGTAAAACACTATTTGAGATCTACGGGATAAATTATAATCTCTATCCTCCCCCTTTATTTTTTGCCACTCAGCTTCAGAAATCTCGCCGCGCGAATACTCGCCCGCTTTCATATGAAATTGAACCGCTTGTTTTTGCGCCTCCGCATCAAATTTATCTCGCCTTTTTTTTGTGCCAAGTAAAAAAACCTTGTAGGGGACAGGTACGATAAAACTTTGGATGGAAGAATCTTCCCACTTAATATTTTTTTCTATTATGAACGGCATCTCCACCGGCTCATCAATATTCAGCTGTGAAACATTAATATCACCCATATCAAAGTGCCCGATAAGCACTTGACGAGAACGTTTAAACAAGACATCAAACTTCTGCTGCTTCATTAGCGCATACTCATCTGATTTATCTGCTGCACTAATATGGCTTGCGCCACAAAGCAAACTAATGGTCACAATAAAAAATTTGATTTGCTTATTCACATTCGGCATCCAGATCAACTCCCTTACTTTCCATATAGTTCAATAACTCTTGCGTATAACACGCTCCAAATTGGTCTATAGAGCTTTGACTGGATGAGTCGAAATAATCTTCTGAGGCCAGCTGATCACAAACAGCAAAAGCATTCTTATATAAAGCCGAACATTCAGCACTGGTCATCTCAAAGCACTCTTGATAATGCCGCTCAAAGTTGGAACAGTATGCATTTGCCCTCATTGCCAGTAGCTCTTCGGGTGTAAACAAAGAAAATTCTTCTGCTTGCACCACCCCAAAGAAGAACATGATTGCCAGGGTTCTGACACACAAATTCAACCGATTAAACACTGAAATCACGATAACATTCCTTAATCTGCTTATCCGCCATAAGCCCGATAACCTGTTACTCAGGTTATCGGCTCCAGCATATAGAAAGCACACTGTGACAATGGCAGTTTCAAACACCTTTTTATAGGTAGCTCTTTACCCTCGCTTCCACGCTGAGCATAGGAGCGAGATAGCATCATCCGCTTATAATTATGATTTAGACAACACCCAGCGATGCACTTCCGAGGGGCCGTCGTAAATACGGAAGGCGCGAATATCCCGATAAATACGTTCAATCACCGTATCGGTACAAATACCCTTGGCACCGAGCACCTGCATCGATCGGTCAACCACACGGCCCAGTGCTTCGGAACAATGCACTTTGGCAAGACTGGTTTCTGTCTGGGCCTTTTCGCCCTGGTCGAGCATCCAGCAGCCGTGCCAGGTGACAAGGCGGCTGGTGTGCAGGTCAATCTTATTATCGGCCAGCTGAAAGCCGACGCCTTCGTGCTCGATAATTGCTTTGCCGAAGGCGGTACGAGTGCGGGCGTAGTCGGTGGCGATATCGTGGCAGCGTTGTGCCGCACCCAACCAGCGCATGCAGTGGGTTAAACGGGCGGGGCCGAGCCGTACTTGGGCATAGCGGAAGCCCTTGCCCAGTTCACCGAGAATCTGGCTGGCGGGAATGCGCACCTGATTGTAGTCAACCTCGCAGTGGCCGCCGGGGGAGTTGCTATCGAGCGTGTCGAGCATGCGCACCTGTTCGATGCCGGGGGTATCGGCATCGCACATAAACATGGTGGCGCCGATATCGTTGCCCTCGTGGTCGAGGGTCTTGGCCATAATAATGTGATAACCCGCGCCGGGCATGCCGGTAATAAACCATTTGCGACCGTGAATAATGTAGTCGTCGCCATCGGGGGTAGCGGTGGTTTTCATTAAAGAGGGATCCGAGCCGGCACCGTTGTCCGGCTCGGTCATGGAAAACACCGAGCGCATTTCACCGCGCACCATGGGTATTAACCAGCGCTCTTTTTGCTCAGGCGTTGCCACCTGGTGCAGCAGGTTAGTATTGCCTTCATCGGGGGCCTGAATATTCAACGCCAGCGGGCCAAGGGTGGAATAACCCGCTGCTTCAAACACCACCGCCATGCCGCGATGATCGAGCCCGAGGCCGCCGTATTGCTTTGGCGCATGGGGTGCGAGTAAACCGGCTTCTCGTGCCTTGGCGACCAGCTCAACACGCAGCTCGTCAGTGGGGCCGTGGTATTCCTGCCGCGCATCTTTCTCGTAGGGCATCACCACGTTGCGAATAAATTCGTCGGTGCGTTCTTTTAATGCCACCAGTTCCAGTGGCAGTTCAAAATCAATCATGAGCTATTACCTCTTATTTATTGTTTGTTTTTAGTGACGAAAAATCACCTCTGCTATAGGAGTAGAGGAAAGGGAGCCGTTGCTCATGACCGTAGGAGGCATGGATGCCGACACCGAGCTTACAAGGATGTATTTACAGCGCGTCATGAGTAATGGGTTCCTTTTCGACCACCACACCATCACTTAAAGCAGCTTCATTGCCTCTGAATAAAACTGCGGCACGGTCTGGGCAAACTCTTCCCACATCGGATCAACACGCTGTTTTTTACGATGCAAGCGCACATTCAAGCAGGCGATCGCCCCCAGTTGATAAGCCGCCAACGCCTGAAACCAGGGCAAGTCCGGTAATGACTGCCCCATGCCCTGCTGGTAAATATCCGCTAGCTCGGCGGGCATAATTGGTACACAGGGTTTGATATTGTCAGTCCAGAAATTCTTATCGGCGCAAAACATCACCCAGCCGATGTCGAGTAGTACAGAGCCGATACGCACCAGTTCCCAGTCGATAACGCCGGTCAATTTCCCCTCATGGAATAGCGCATTACCCGGCTGATAGTCACCGTGGACGATGCCGCGAGGCGTGGTGCTCGGCATGGTCGCCAGTAATTTCAGGCGCAGCTTATTGGCGGCCTCTACCCACGAAGGTTCCAGCGCCTTGTTGTAAATTGGCTCCCAACGGCTAATTTCTTCCACCAGCTCGCGGGGCTTCTCCCAGTTGCCTAGCTTTTGTTGCCAGTCAACCTGATGAATGCGCGGCAGCACTTCAGCCACCTGGCGCCACAGCGGCGCGACTTTATCGTCGGCCAAATCAAAAGAACTGTGGGGTTCCCAGATAAAGAACTCCCGACCCTTGAGTTTTTCCATCACCACATAGGGCACTTCAAACTCATCTTCGTCCGGCGAGGCAAAGGGCACATTCGGCACCGGCAAGCCTTCTTCGTAAAGCACCTTGAGCAGCGGCGCGGTGCGATAGACATCGGTATTGCCCTCACGGCGCACGCCCTTGGGGGCCAGCTTAATAATATAGCCGCCCTGGTCAGCGCCATCGCTACCCTTCACGTCAAAACCAAAGGTCAGACCCGCATGACCGCCGAGCATCGGTTCAACGTTTTCCATGACCGCTGTCGCGCCAAAATTACGCGCCACAAAACGCGCGAGATTGGCGCGCAATTCATCATCAACACCGGCCCTTTGGTCCAGGCCCATCGCATCACTACTGTCGCTCACAAACTACCCCCTAATTTTTTATTACGCACCAGACAGTGCTGGTGAAATGTATTTTATTAAATCGGCTATAAATTTATTCGTCGCGAAGAATAGCATTTATTATTCGCTGAGGAATCGAGCCTATAGTCAGGAATAGCGCCAATAACATTGACCGATAGTCCCCCGCCTTGTCATAGTGTCGGGCTGAATTCACCTGCCGCAGCCCTCACTCGCTGATTCCGGCACACCTTTATTGCGCTATTCAAGTAGCCCAAGATAGTCGAGACCCTTATGTTTTACGGCTGGATCCTGCTCGCCATTATTGGCCTGATTTACATGATTTGCGTTGGCGCTGGCTTTTACGGCTTGAGCGTAATGATGCCCGCAATGATCGACGACCTCGGCTGGACACGGGCCGAGGCCTCCGCCGGATTTTCCCTAATGGCCATGGTGTTGGGTTTATCCGGCCCCCTTATCACCTCGATGATGAGAAAAACCGGCCCCCGTCTGACCATTATTATTGGTGGTGTGATTTGCGCCATTAGCGCTGGCATCCTCTACCGTTACCACTCGCTGACCAGCTACTACTTTGCCACCGGCCTGCTCGGCCTCGGCCTCACCATGCAGGTGGTACTACCCGGCACCCAGCTGATTACCCAATGGTTTAACCAACGTCGCGCCATGGCACTGGGCATTTTCATGGCCTGCGGCGGCCTCGGCGGGGTGATTGGCGCACCGGCCTTTACCTGGTTAATTAGCGCCTTCGACGACTGGCGACCCGTGTGGTTGGCCGTCGGTGCTGTTACCCTGACCGCCTCGGTATTAAGCGCCTTCTTTATTCGCAACAGTCCGGAAGAGATAGGTCAGAGAAAAGATGGACTGTCCGAGGCCGACGCTGAAAAGAACGCGAACAAAAAAGGCAAAGCGGGTCGTGTTTACAAAACCACTATCGACTGGACGGTGGCCGAAGCCCTGCGCGACAGAAATTGCTGGTTCGTCATTACCGCCGGGGCCATCGCCGTGACCGGTCATATGATTATCAGCAGCCAATTAATACTCCATGCCCGCGACCTCGGCATCGGTGCCGTGGTCGCGGCATCCGCGCTGGGTGTGCAGGGCCTGGCGACGACCCTGGGACGCTTGCTCGCCGGCCTGCTGGGCGACAACACCTTCGAACCGCGCACCATTTTCCTATTTGGTATCAGCAGTGAATTACTCGGCATGCTGCTAATCACCAGCGCGGGGCACAGCGCCATGCTGTATGCCGGCGTGGTCTTTTTTGGCCTCGGCTTTGGTCTCGGGCTGGTGTCTGCCACCACGATGTTTGCCAATTATTACGGCGGCAAAAATATGGCGACGCTGCTGTCTTATCGCATCTTACTCGGCACCCTGCTCGGCGGCGCCGGGGTTGTGGTTTGCGGCTACGCGGCAGATATTTTTGGCGGCTATAGCCAGGCCTTTTATTTTTACTCGGCCGTGCTATTTATTGGCACCGCACTGGTGATGATGATTCGCACACCCCAGCACGAGTAGCCCAGCCAGGGCGAAATAAGCTGCGATACCAGTGCTTACCCTATCAGTCCCTATCACACTGCCCTCAGCCCAGCTGTGCGCTGAGCCTGTGCTAGAATCTGGCCTCAAATTATTCATCTTTCAATAATTCACATTTAAATCAGGATTGATTATGGACATACAAGGTCTTACAGCCGTGGTGACCGGCGGTGCTTCGGGCATCGGTGCCGGTGTTACCCGTGTGCTGGCCAAAGCGGGCGCCAAAGTGGCGATACTCGATAGAAACGAAGCACTGGGCAAAGCCATGGCGGAAGAAGTCGGCGGCGCATCCTTCGTTTGCGATGTTGCCAGTGATGAGTCGGTGCAGGCCGCTATCGCCCAGGCCCGCGAAGCACTCGGTGCGGCACGCATACTGGTCAACTGCGCCGGTATTGATACCGCGCGCAAAATCACCAGCCGCAAAACTGGCGCCCACCCTATCGGCCCCATGAAACGCGTGGTCGATGTGAATTTAACCGGCACGCTGATTTGTTGCGCCCACGCCTCCCACGCGATGCTCGATCTCGAACCCCTCGACGATGACGGCGAGCGCGGCGTGTTAATCAACATCGCCTCCATCGCGGCTTTTAATGCACCCAATGGCCAGGCCGTTTACGGTGCCTCGAAAGCCGGTGTGGTTGGTGCTGCCGTGCCTCTGGCCCGCGACCTCGCCCGCTACGGTATTCGCGTCATGACCATCGCACCGGGGCTGTTCGACACCCCACTGGCGAGCACCATGGACGAAGCCATGACCGCCAAAGTTTTACGCAACGCCCTCTTTCCCAAGCGCAAGGGTCGACCCGATGAAATCGGCTCACTGGTGCAACACATTTGTGAAAACCAGATGCTCAACGCCTCAACGATTCGCATCGACGCGGGGTTCTTCTAATGAAGACACTGAATCGATCTACAAGCTCTTCATCTATAAAGAGCACCATGAATCGTCGACTGAGATGTAAAGGGGAACAAGTATGAAACTGCAAGGCGTAGCAGCATTTTTAACCGGTGGCGCATCGGGCCTCGGCGCGGCAAGTGCACGGGTATTGGCAGAGGCTGGCGCCATCGTCGCCCTGCTCGATAGAGATATGGCCCTGGCCGAACCATTGGCCAAAGAACTCGGCGGCGTCGCGATTCAATGCGATGTGGCCGACCACGAATCCCTCAAGGCCGCCGTTGAACAGGCCACCGCCGCCATCGGCCCGCCACGCATTGCCGTCAACTTTGCCGGTATTGATGTCAGTCAGAAAATCGCCAGCCGCTCGAAGGGGCCGCACCCTATTGAGTCGATGCAGCGCGAGATCGACATTAACGTCATCGGCACCCTCGACGGATGCGCGCTGTTCTCTGAGCAGATGATGGATCTCGAACCCTTTGACGATGGCGAGCGCGGCGTATTAATCAACATTGCCTCCGGTGCCGCCTTTAATGGCCCGCCCGGACAGTCCGTTTACGCCGCCTCAAAGCGCGCCGTGGCCGGTGCCACCCTACCATTGGCTCGCGACCTTGCGCCCTACGGTATTCGGGTGATGACCATCGCGCCGGGCTTCTTTAAAACACCCTTGGCCGAAGGCGTTGACGACCGACATATCGACAAGTTAATTTCGATGGTGCCCTTTCCCAAGCGCTGGGGCGATCCTCGCGAACTCGGCGAGCTGGTGAAGTTTATCTGTCAGAACCGCATGCTCAATGGCGAGACCATTCAAATTGACGGTGCCATGCGCTAGCAAACGCTTGAAAAACTTTTTGCGCTTTTCAATAACCTGCAAAGAAAAGGAATGATGACAGAGACACTTGAACGCAGTGCCAAGTTCCAGATTGGCCAGGTGGTGAAACACAGACTTTACCCCTTTCGAGGGGTGATTTTTGATGTCGACCCCACCTTCGCCAATACGGAGGAATGGCTAACGGCAATCCCCGAAAATTTGCGCCCCAAACGCGACCAGCCCTTTTACTACCTGCTGGCGGAAAACTCCGAATCCTATTACGAAGCCTACGTCTCCGAGCAAAATTTACTGCCCGATGATAGCGGCAAGGCCATAGGCCACCCCCAACTTACTGAGCATTTTGGCGAGCTTAAAGACGGCTTTTATAGCCCGAAATCTAGTAAAACCATTAACTAAACGGGTTCTAACGCGCGCCTAAAATTCAAAGCGTTTTAGACGCTCGTTATGGCTCAGCTGTTTCAAAGCTTGTCAAAAGCCCCTAAACAGCTATCAAAAGGATTGCCGACGTAACAATACCACCTGATAAACAAAGACCCCCTGTTTGGTCATGCAGTAGTAACTTGATTGAGAAAAACAATCCCCCTCAATATAGAAACCTGTATAATATTGCAAAAACATATTGACAAAAACATGCTTGAAAATCCTTATGCCTATTGGTTCGTAGTGATTGCAGCCACCTACATTGCATGGTTTCTTACCTATCTTCTTTTCCCCGAAGAACACCAGTGGGTGCCCTCAGTTTTAGGCGTTATAGCCCTAGGTGCAACATGGGTGTACATGTACATGGTATTAATACCTCTATTCATTCTAATAACATTCTTCGCCATAGTTCCTTTGTTGCAATATCACAAACGTTAAAAACGAATAAATTAAATACAATCGTTATTTTTTAACTATTGGAACAAATATGAGCTTTCAAAAACACGACTCCCCTGAACTCACCACCCTTTTTAACTCGAAGCCATATCAAGGTCAGTCGCCAGAAAAAGCGAGCATTATTTTTTTAAGTTCAGACGCAAACTATTCTCGAAAAATCTCCAACGATCCATTTTTTAATTATATTTTAGAGTATCAAGAGGACGGCGTTTCTTTCTGGGAAAAATATGGGTACCACCACCCCTTTCTACTAGACGAATACCCATTTGACAAGCGTAAAGATGGTGTTCGGTACCATCGTAATTTCAGTAAAATAGGGTTCAATGCTAAACATGCAGATAAAGTATGTTTTTTAGAACTGCTAGATATTCCAACAATTGGAAACAAATCTTCAAACAAAAATCTATTCTATGACCTTACTTCTTTACCCCATTTAAAATACATAGATAATTTAATTTCTGGAGGTGGGAGAAAGTTATTTTATATATCTGGCGGCGTCTTAAAAGACATGATGCGTTTAAAGAAAAATCATAATATCTTCACGTGGCTCGACCAAGAAACAAACAAAAGAAAACCACTCTCGAAATCTGTAAATGGAAATAAAGTACAAGAGATATATCACTTTTCTTCCTCTCAAGCTCACAGCCAAGCCAAAGCAATATATCTAACGGCCAACCATTGGTTAGACAAAATAAATACGCGACCAACAGATTAAGACACTATTCATATTGTTTACCCACAGATAACCTGCTGGTTTTCGACCCTCTCCTCCCGTAGTAAGCCGCTATAAATCAGCTGATTTAACTTTTATCAAACGCACCATGCCGCCCCTTTCCTTCTGCAAACTGCGCCGTACCCTTAAGGCCATCGACCCGCAATGATTCTTCACTGCGCACAAACTCATTTTGCAGAGCCGCTTCTAAAGTAAGCCCCTGCTGTTCGTAAACCGAGAGTCGATCATTGCGCAGGCAGTGCTGGGGGAATTGGGCAATGTCATGGGCCAGTGCTTCCGCTGCCTGACGAGCCGTTCCCGTAGCAACAACGCGATTCGCCAGGCCCATTAAATAGGCTTCCTGCGCGTCGACGGCACGACCGCTGAGAATCAAATCCATGGCCCGACCCAGGCCAATAATGCGCGGCAGGCGCACCGTGCCACCGTCAATGAGTGGCACGCCCCAGCGGCGACAAAAGACACCAAAAATCGCGTCCTCTTCAACAATACGCATATCACACCACAGCGCTAACTCAAGACCACCGGCCACGGCGTAACCGGAAATTGCGCCAATCACTGGTTTGGAAAGCAGCATACGGCTCGCCCCCATGGGGCCATCGCCCTGGGCTGCAATACGATTACCACGCGACTCATCCGCCAGAGCTTTAAGATCGGCCCCGGCGCAGAAGGTAGCGTTGGTGCCATAAAAGACGGCGACGCGGGCTTCTTCATCGGCGTCGAATTGGCGAAAGGCCTCGGCCAGGGCTTCGGCTGTCGGCCGATCAACCGCATTGCGGGCCTCTGGCCTGTCGAGGATGACCGTTGTCACTGGGCCTTTTTTTTCCACCGTAACACTCATACCGTGCTCCTAGAAATTATCCGCTAAGAAACCCCAATCTTAAGCGGGTTACTCGAAGTGAGAATAAAATGATACACGCCAACATAGGTGTTGGTGCTTTTACGGCCCTGGATCGCGAGCCTTAAAAAGGAAAACTGAAAGGATATATCCGGGCAAAAACCATAGAAGGTCTGGCAAGACAGAGTGGCTGCATTCATTTTAGTGCACAAACCACAGCCAAAACTGAGGTGTGGTTTGCGCTCAACTACTAATAACTTTAATTCTCGTAGTAGCGGGCATCACACTGTGCCCATAAGGTACAAAACACCTATAGCCACTCGACAAACCTCATAAAACAAAGATTTTTCTAGGGCATAGTTTTCATAAATAGGCGCATTTTTTCATGGCCATGCACAAACCAGCTAGCTGTCGCTTTTCCCTCACCAGCATAAACCAAACCAGGGTGTTCACTCACCACTCGGTCGAGTATTTTTTGTTGCGCCGCTTTTATATCAATAAATAAAATATGTTTTCCCGCATTCAAAAACTTCTCATATTTTTTAAATTGATGATGGGGACTCTGGATTCCAAGAAACCCCCCTTCCCAGGTGCAAAAACCCAACACCACTATCGACAAAAAGATAAAGGGCACCCAGGTGTATTGCTCTGCAAAACCAAAATAGTGCGCCACAAATAAAACCAGGGGAGCAGCAATGATACCAACAACAGCCCCCCTCTTCATTGATCGAACCACATCAGTACGCATGACAGCTTCAACTTCATGCAAATGTGGATGCCCCGCAACACCTGCATCATCATGGCTCAACACATGGATTTGCGGCGTTACAAGACCATCACGTTCCAGCTCTTCCTCTACATGCTCGAGGTCATCCAGATCATCGCTGACAAAATAATAACGTTTCATAATCGACTCCTCACAAATTATTCTCGAGAGAAGGGTGGCAAACGACAAACACCGACAGACTTTGTCGCCACCCAGTTCAAATTCCGCCCCTAAAATATATATTGATTTAAATTTTCTGGATAGCCATTACTTGCCGTCAATATTCAGGTGGCAACATTTCGATACATTGATAACACTGTATTTGCAGCTCCCTATTTCTATACGCAACGCTATGAAAACAACAAACCACCTATGTTTTAAGTATTTTTCGCCACCATAGCGCTAGCAACCTGACTGGTAGGCACTTATTTACTAAAAGCACAATCAACTATAAAAAACAATTCATAGAACAAATTGATCATAGCAACCTACCCCATTTATAAAACAGGGCATCACCAGCATGCAGCTCATTACTCTTTACACTGATAATTAGCATCGACTAGGTGCGGCGAAATTCACTCAATGATGTCTCTACCCACCTGCTCTCACCGGCCATGAATCACTGTTTGATTCATGGCCCTGCAGATCAAATCACTCGCCGCTAATGCCCTACCAAGGAACACGCGATAGCCCCTTGAGAGCCACTAAGCCCGTATCAACTTTATTAGGGCATAATCACCCCACAAGGCATAATTCCTCCATCAATAAACCACCCACCCGCTAGACACATTGCTATGAACACGGTAAAACCAATAATAAGGCCGTAAACCTTGCAATAAACTGGCATATCCCCAGCTCTCCCACTTACCACCAACTACCATGGACTTGTAGACATGACAGACGATCATTCACTTTCTGCCTGCCTCGTTAGCACCGGCGAAGAAGTACTGCGCGGCGAAATTGCCGACGGCAATAACCGCTTCCTCGCCACCACCCTCGGCAAGCAGGGCTTTAGCATTGAAATGATGATGACGGCGGGAGATCGCCGGGAAGACCTGATGTTTGTGCTGCGCAGCGGACTTTCACGCGCCGACTACCTCTTTATCAGCGGTGGCCTCGGCCCCACCGAAGACGATCTGACCGCCGAAGTAGCGGCCGAACTCGCCGGTGTTGAGCGCATTTTTGATGAAGCGAGCTGGCAAGCCATTGTCGCCCTGTTCGCCAAATACAAACTGGAGTGCGGCGAAAACAACCGCAAGCAGGCCATGCTACCCGCTGGCGCCACCATACTCGCCAACCCCAACGGCACGGCACCGGGCTTTAGCTGCACCTTTGAACTCGAGGGCAAGACGAAAACCATCGTCGCCCTGCCCGGCCCGCCCCGTGAATTGCAACCCATGGTCCACGCCTTTCTAGCAGCGCGTGCCGGTGGCACCGTCCCTGAACAGGATGATTGTTTTATCCGCTTTTTGGGGCTGGGGGAATCCGATCTGGCCGAGAGAATGGAACCCTGGACCAGGGAGTGGGGCGAAGTCAGCTTCCGTCAGGCCTTCCCTGAAATGGAGGTCAAACTCTATCGCCCCGAGCCCGAGCGAGCGGCCGCCCTCTGCAAGTTTGCAGAAACCCATCTCGGCGACTACCTGCTCGACTTCAGCGCCCAATCCACCGCCGAACTGTTCACTACATTCATGCAGCAGGGCAGCGCCAAGCTCGCCTTTGCCGAATCCTGCACCGGCGGGCTGGCAGCAAAAACGGTGACCGACGTGGCGGGTTCCTCCGACTACTTCCTCGGTGGCGTGGTGTCCTACGCCAATGCCGTAAAAGAGAACTTCCTCGACGTCAGTGCACAGACATTAATCGACGAAGGTGCGGTATCCGAGCAGGTCGCCCAACAAATGGCCGAGGGTGCATTGGCCCGTTTTGGTGCTGATATCAGTCTCAGCTTTACCGGCGTTGCCGGCCCCGGCGGTGGCACCGAAGAAAAACCCGTGGGCATGGTGTGGATGGCAAAATCCAGCGCCGCTGGCACACAAACAAAATGCCTGCATCTTATTTTAGAGCGCGAGCATATCCGTCTCGGTGCTGTGTACCACGGTCTGCGCTGGTTGATGGAAGACTGGCTGCCGGGGCAGAGAAAACAAATCAACGTTTGATCGCGATGAGTCATCACGGTTTGAAAAACCATTTCGAATTGCTGGCTGAATATAATCAGTGGATGAACACATCACTATTCTCTGCCTTATCGGGCCTGGAGCCTCGGGAAGTTGCCAAAGACAGAGGCGCTTTCTTTGGTTCCATTCTGGGCACCCTTAATCATATTTTAGTTGGCGATATTATTTGGCTAAAACGTTTTACGGGGCACCCGGCTAACTTTACAGCCTTACGAGATCTTGACGAACTAGCCTTACCTACCAGCTTATCCGAGATTATTCACGCTGATATTGCTCCGTTAAAAACGGCGCGAGAAACTATGGATTCGGTGATAACTCACTTCATTAAGGAAACACAGGAAGAGGACTTGTCCTACAAACTGGCTTACACCAATACAAAAGGCAAAACCTTCAAAAAACAGTTCGGCCATTTAGTACAGCACCTGTTTAATCATCAAACTCACCACCGTGGCCAGGCTTCAACCCTGCTCAATCAGCAGGGCATCGACATTGGCAGTACCGATTTATTAATGCTTATACCCGAGGCATAAATACCCACACCCCTAATTTTTTTGATACTGAAACGGAGATTTTCAATCATGGCACATCAACACCGATTCGTAGAATACACAGACGGCGACACTCTACTCGAAGGCTATTTAGCCTATGACGACGCCATTAGCGGCCCCCGCCCCTGCGTAATTATTGCCCACACCTGGGCCGGACGCAGCGACTTTGAATGCCAACAGGCGGATAAATTGGCCGCGCTGGGTTACGTTGGTTTCGCCCTGGATATGTACGGCAAAGGCGTACTGGGTAGCGGTCCCGATGAAAACACCGCCTTAATGACACCCTTTATGGAAGATCGCCCCGTCCTGCAACAACGCATGGCCGCCGCGCTAGCGACTGCCAGCCAGCAACCCGAAGCGGATGCGGCAAAAATGGCGAGCATGGGTTACTGCTTCGGTGGTTTGTGCTCACTCGATCTTGCACGCACCAGCTCTTCTATTCTCGGCGCCGTCAGCTTCCATGGTCTATTTCTGGCACCGGGTAATACCGAAGGCAATAAAATTACTGCCAAAGTACTGTGCCTACACGGCAATGACGACCCCATGGTGCCGGTTGATTCGGTTATTGCATTGGATAAAGAACTCACCGCAGCCGGTGCCGACTGGCAGGTTCACGCCTACGGCAACACCCTTCACGCCTTTACCAACCCTGCAGCAGCTAGTCCTGAGTTGGGTATGGCCTATAACGCCGCAGCAGATCGGCGCTCATGGGCAAGTTTGGTGAGTTTTCTGGAAGAGATTTTTGAATAATGGCTTTATCAAACTACTTTTAATACGCTACAGACTAAAAATATCGCACGGCCAAGCCCGCATACCAAACAAAGCGGGACTGTAGGCACGGCCGTGCTTTTAACAAGAACTATTCGTAATCGAATGCATCCTCAACTTTTCTTTTTTCCAAGATATATTCCTTATCACTCATCTGCCCCATTGCCAGACGGTTGTCCAACTTAGATATCTCTTTCTTCTTTTCCTTTTTCAGCTGATAACGTGTCATATCGTAGTTAATCGCCATACTTCCATCACTACCACTAATGGGATCCCAAAAAATCGAAAGCGGCCACATGAGAAGATTTAAAATACCCAGACCTGGCTTGCGGGCATAGAACGAGCCTCCCCCTGGCAAGAAACCCAAAGCAAACCCGGTGCCTGGATCTTTTTCTTCAATTAAAACACCTTCATACTTGAATGCGTTGTACTCCCTTTCCTGATGGGAGTTCAAACCAGACGCACAGCCCGTTAATAAAACAACAACACTAAGCGTCATAAAAGCTAAATATTTTTTAAATTTTTGCATCTACCTACCTACTCCTTACTTTACATGATTAAAACTACGGGACTAAAAACTCCATAAATACATCCCTTGTAAAATTCTACTCAATCAAATATAAACCTCCTACCGCAACCGACACCTCATAAATAGGCATGGTCTATAAAAACCTAGCCGATCACGGGCAAGCCAGGCGAATTTCCCCGTATCGCTTTGTAAACAAAGCCATTAATATTTTTAATACGAATCGACACTCAAAAAAATGAAATACCCAAGAGCATTTCCTTTTTTTCAGAACAATATTACTATTTTACATACGGCACTAACTACACAAATGACACAGGACAAGCATCGCTAACCTAATCTTTCAGCAATGCCTTTTTAGCTTTTTCCACATCGACAGAATCAGTCGCCTTTTGCTTATCAACCGAATCATAGGCCTTTTTATAGTCAACGCTGGTGCCATCGACAGAACCCGCTAACTTCTCTTTATCAACGGCAGCATTCGCCTTTTCTTTATCGACGGATTCGCTGAGCTTACCGAAATCGACAGCAAGGGCCACTGTGGGCAAAGACAAAGCGGCGGCAAGTACTAAGGTGACTGGTTTCATATTGATTCTCCCTGAAAAAATTAAGTCCTTCGAGCTTAAACACTCGCCAAATTTTCGACAAGCTTTTATTTTTTTAAAAAGTTATGACTTTATGCGTCACAAAACCCCTGTGCCTCACGCACATCCAAAGTACCCTCATAAATTGCCCGACCGGTAATAGCCCCGAGTATGCCCGCATCCGCCGCCGCTTTTAATGCGCGGATATCGTTCATATTGGTAATACCGCCGGAGGCGATAACAGGGATGGGCGAGGCCTTGGCCATGGTGACAGTGGCCTCAACATTCACGCCCTGCATCATGCCGTCGCGGTCGATGTCGGTGTAGACAATCGAGCTGACGCCGTCGCTGGCGAAGCGCTTGGCAAGGTCGGTGGCTTTGACATCACTCACCTCGGCCCAGCCGTCGGTGGCGACCAGTCCTGCTTTGGCGTCGATGCCGACAATAATATGACCGGCAAACTGTTTGCACATTTGGGTGACGAAGTCGGGCTCTTCTACGGCTTTGGTGCCGATAATCACGTAGTCGACACCGGCCTGTAGGTAGGCTTCGATGGTTTCGGCACTGCGAATGCCGCCGCCAATTTGAATCGGTAGTTCGGGGTAGCGCTGGGCGATGGCCTTGACCACTTCACCATTCACGGGCTCACCGGCGAAAGCGCCATTGAGGTCGACCAAATGCAGGCGGCGCGCACCGGCGTCAACCCAACGACCGGCAACGGTCACGGGGTCATCGGAGAATACGGTGGAGTCTTCCATGCGGCCCTGGCGCAAGCGCACACATTCGCCGTCTTTAAGATCAATCGCGGGGATAATTAACATTGGAACATTCTCTTTAAATAAGTTGAATCAATCGGACTTGGGATGGCAGCTGAGCGGCTTGGAGTTGGCGCTTCAGCTCTCGCCATCCCAGTTAACAAAGTTTTTCAGCAATTGCAGGCCGGCGGTGTGACTTTTTTCAGGGTGAAACTGTGCGGCAAACAAGTTGCCCCGCGCCAGTGCGGCGGCAAATTTAGGGCCGTATTCACAGGTCGCAGCGACATCACTGGACTGTTTGGCATCAACATAATAGCTGTGCACAAAGTAGAAACGGGTATCTTGCGCAATGCCATGCCAAACCGGGTGGTCGATGGTTTGATGGACTTTGTTCCAGCCCATGTGCGGCACTTTCAGGCGCTCGCCATCGCTGGCACGCAGGTCATCACCAAAGTAGCGGACTTCGCCGGGTAGAATATCGAGACCCTCGACGCCGCCATTTTCTTCACTGTGCTGCATCACCGCCTGCATGCCGACACAAATCGCTAGCACCGGCTTTTCGGCAATGGCCGTGGCGACCAGCTGGTCAAAACCGAGGCGGCGAATTTCCGCCATGCAGTCGCGAATAGCACCGACACCGGGGAAGACCACTTTATCGGCCCGCGCCACTTCCAGGGGATCGGAGGTGACGACGACGTGGTCACCGGGGGCGACGTGCTCCAGAGCTTTGGCGGCGGAATGGAGATTGCCCATGCCGTAGTCGAGTACGGCGATGCGGCTGCGAAAATCACTCATAGTGTTACTCGTTGGCTTGTTGGGCTTAAACTGTATTGGGTTTAAGAAGACGGGCTGGCTGCGCTAGCGACGAATGCTGTCATCCCTGCTCAGTAAACCCTATTGACTAACAACCCCGTTACAAAGTGCCTTTAGTGGAGGGCATCTGACCCGCCATGCGGGGGTCGGGCGCCAGGGCCATGCGCAGTGCGCGACCAAAGGCTTTGAAAATTGTTTCCACCTGGTGGTGGGCATTGCTGCCACGCAGGTTGTCGATATGCAGGGTCGCACCGGCGTGATTGACAAAGCCCTGAAAAAATTCGGAGACCAGATCAACATCGAAGTTGCCAACGCGAGCGCGGGTGTACACCACATCCTGTACCAGGCCGGGGCGACCGGAAAAGTCGATCACCACACGTGACAGCGCTTCGTCCAGCGGCACATAGGCGTGGCCGTAGCGATACATGCCCTTGCGATCACCCAGAGCCTTCGCCACTGCCTGACCAAAGGTAATGCCGATATCTTCCACCGTGTGGTGGTCATCAATGTGAGTGTCACCCTCGGCTTTAATCGCGATATCGAGCAAACCGTGGCGCGCAATCTGGTCGAGCATATGCTCGAGAAAGGGCACGCCCGTATCGAAGTCAGCCGTACCCGTGCCATCGAGATCGACAGTGACCGTAATTTTGGTTTCGAGGGTGTCGCGACTTACCGTCGCCTTGCGTTCACTCATTTTACTCTCCAGTTCAGCCTGGCCAGTAAGACATTGGCCGACGGCAAGCGGGCATTATACGGACACGTTTACAAGGCGGCTAGCGGCCAGATAAACCGCCCAGCAGCTTGCGCCGTAAAAAGTTCAAACGACGACTCAGTTTTACACTTGTGCGCTTGAACCCTCGCGGACTATCACGCTCTAATGCCTACCTCAGCATGCCACTCAATCTACAGGCTCCCTTCTTAATGAAAGTCATCAAATGGATCATTGGCACCCTACTCGCGCTGGTACTTTTGCTCGCTATTGGCCTGGCTTATATTGTTCTCGCCATCGACCCCAACAGCTATAAACCGCAGTTGGCCGAGCTGGCGCAAGAACAGGATATCGCCCTTAATATTGCCGGCGACCTGAGCTGGCAATTGCTGCCCAGCCTGGCCCTCAGTATTGGCGCCACAGACATCACCAGCCCGCGCGCAGAAATACCGGCGCTTAGTTTCGAGCAAGCCGACCTAAGCCTTGCCTGGCTGCCTCTTTTTAAGCGCCAGTTATCCGTGAAAGCCATTCATTTAGAGGGTGCTGCTATTCGCCTGGGCACGGCAGAACAAGCCAGCAACACCGCCCTCGCACCCCTCGCCGCAGCCCCCAGTGCGAAGCAAGCCGACATCACGGTAGACACGACAGGTGCCAGCACCGCACCTCCCGCCTTTAGCCTGGCCATTGAACGCCTGGAAATCAGTAACAGTCGCCTGCAGCTCCCGCCGACCGCTGAGGCCTCAAGCCCCCAGCAATTGAGCGACATTACACTCTTAATTCACGGCCTTAATCTTGACGGCGAAGAGTTCAAGCTCAAAGCCAGCTTTAACTACAGTGACCCCGCCCTGCCACAGCCAATGGCGGTACAGCTCGACACCAAAGCCAGCGTCGAACAAAACAGCCAGACATTTACCCTGAGCAACACGGTGCTCGAATTATTGCTCGCCGATAAACCCCCTGTTGAACTGAGCCTCGACTCACTCACCGCCGGACAAGCCGATGGATCGCACCTGAAGATAGCCGGCTTAGTTCTCAATAGCGCCGGGGCTAGCTTGCAGGCTTCACTGTCGGCACAAAGCGTCGACGACAGAATCAGTTTTAAGAGTGACCTCAAGATACCGCCGCTGGCCTTGCGCAAGGCGCTATCTGACTGGGCTATCGATCTCCCCGACTTACCCGACAAACAAGCCCTGCTGCAGGCCGGTTTACAAATGAGCATTAAAGGCAGTAATGAGCAGCTCTCCATCAGCAGTTTAAAACTCACCCTCGATGACATCACCATTGATGGCAGCACCGATGTGAGTTTTGGCTCAACTCGCAGCGTGGCCTTACAACTACACAGCAGCCCCATCGACTTAAACCGCTATATAAGCAGCACCGACGAAGGCGAAGCCACTGATACGACGCAAGCTAGCGTTGCCCCCAAGGCCGAACCCGAATTAATTTTCGCTCCTCTTGTTGCGCCGCTGCTTTGGGTGGGCGATGGCAACGCCAGTCTCGACATTAGCCTCGACGGTCTGACTATCGACAATATTGCCGCTGAAAAAGTGCAGATAAAAATTCAGGCTGCAAACAATATTGTGCAAATAAAACAGCTAGCCGCCCAGGTTTTTGATGGCGACATCAACACCACCGCAACGATTAACCTGCAGCACAAAGAGCCGAGAGTGAATTTCACTAGCGTGATCAAGGCACTCGCCGTCGACAAGGCCTTGATCGCCGTTAATGGTGAAGCCGCCCTGACAGGCAGCCTAAGGGCAAAACTTCAGGGCAAAACACGCGGTAACAATGCCGAGCAACTGCACCAACATTTAAATGCCAATGGTGAAATCAACCTCGCCAAGCCCTACCTAAAGGCGTTTAACATCGAAAAAAGCTATTGCGATATTGCCGCGCTAATCGAAAAGACAGCGCGTAAAGCCGACTGGCCCCAGGGCTCACAGCTGCAGGACGTGCAGGCCAAGATCCATCTTTCAGGCAAACAAGTGATCCTGCAAAGCTACAGCAGCGGGCTGGGCAATATCAGCCTCAGTGGCAAAGGCGTGATCGAGCTCGACAAAGAACGTTTCGACCTGCTGGCGATTTCCCGACTCAATGGCGACCACACCAGCGAGCAGGGTTGCCTGGTGAAAAGTAAACGCGTACGCGACAAAGATATCCCCATTCGCTGCAAAGACAGTTTCGCCAACGCCGGTGGTGGCAGCTGTAAACCCGATGGTGATTTTGTTAAACAGGTGCTGCAAGACAAACTTCTCGATGCTCTGCAGAAGAAAAGTAATAGCAACGGCGAATCAGAGGAGGCCCTAAAGGGCTTGCTCAAAGGCCTATTTGGACGTTAAACAGATGCCACCCAAGCCACGAACAGAAGACTCCTTCGCCCAACGCCTGCTGCACTGGTTTGACCAGTACGGCCGCAAAGACCTGCCCTGGCAGCAGGATATAAACCCCTATCGCGTCTGGCTCTCGGAAATCATGCTGCAGCAAACCCAGGTCAGCACAGTCATCCCCTACTACCAGCGCATGAGCAGCGCTTATCCGGATGTCCACGCACTGGCCGCCGCCCCGCTCGACGAGGTACTGCACCAGTGGACCGGCCTCGGCTACTACGCCCGCGCCCGCAATCTGCATAAAGCCGCACAGATCGTCAGCACTGAATTCGACGGCGTTTTCCCCGATAGTGTTGAACAGCTGCAAGCCTTGCCGGGTATCGGCCGCTCCACCGCCGGGGCCATTTGCGCCATCGCCCACAATCGCCACTGCCCCATACTCGACGGCAATGTGAAACGCGTACTCGCGCGCCACCACGCCATTCCCGGTTGGCCCGGCAAAAGTGCCGTCGCAAACACCCTGTGGAATATTGCCGAAGACAAAACCCCCGTCGAGCGCACGCGCGACTACACCCAGGCAATTATGGATCTCGGTGCCACTGTATGCACACGCAGCAAGCCGGCCTGCACACAATGCCCGGTGAATACCGACTGCCGCGCCTTCACACTGGGTGAAACACAACTTTACCCCGGTAAAAAAGTCCGCAAAGCACTACCCATACGCCAGGTTTTACTGCTGATTATTCGCGACAAACAGCGCCAGGTACTACTGCAACAACGCCCCCCCAGCGGCATTTGGGGCGGTCTGTGGAGCTTCCCCGAATGTGACAATGAAGCAGAGCTGGTCACCCTCTGCCAGCGCTTTAATATCGAGATCAACAACTATCAGCTAGCGAAGACCTTGCGCCACACCTTCAGTCACTTTCATCTCGACTACACCCCCGTGTACATCGACGCCCAGAGTGCAGACACGCGCATTGCCGACAGCACTCAGCGCTGGGTTGTGCCCACGGCACACGGAGAGATTGGCCTACCGGCCCCCATCCTCACCCTGTTGCAAGCGCTCAACGAATAAATTCACTTGCCCCCGAGGATTTGGGTTTTATACTGTGCCACCAGCGTCGCAGCCACCTCGCCACTCCACTCTATTGAATAGAGCAAGATAGACAGCAAAAGGACCCACCATGAGCCGCACCGTACTCTGCCGTAAATTAAAACAGGAACTCGAAGGGCTCGACACCCCACCCTTCCCCGGCCCCAAGGGACAGGACATTTTTGACAATGTCTCAAAACAGGCCTGGGGAGAATGGGTCGCCCACCAAACCATGCTGATCAACGAAAAACAGCTGAATATGATGGATATGACAGCCCGCACCTACCTCAACGAGCAACGCGAGAAGTTCCTTTCCGGCGAAGAATACGACGCCGCCGAAGGATATGTCGCGCCGAGTAATTAATCTGTCATCACGCCTTGACTGCACCGACACTAAACGGTTTAATACGCGCCTTCCAAAGCCCGGATAGCTCAGTCGGTAGAGCAGAGGATTGAAAATCCTCGTGTCGGTGGTTCGATTCCGCCTCCGGGCACCATGTGTGTAAAAGGCCTCGCAGAAATGCGGGGCTTTTTTGTTTCTGGCGTCTGGTCGCCCTCTGGTCTTTTGGGCCAGGGACTAGATTAGGTGGCTGTAAGGATGTCTACTTTTCATGGGTAACTTGGAAATTTAACGCATTTATAAACGGCAGCCGAAGCGTAACGTAGGCTGTCTAGAGGAGGCGCGTCTTTTTGCGCCGGAACGATGTTTGATAAACTTGTTAGAGCTCACCCTCCTACACCAACAGAAATAATTAAACCGACTAAAGCCAAGACAGCTGTAATCCACCATCTCCGCTCTTGAGCATGCTTAATTTCTCTTTCATGCAGGTTGATTGCAATATCAACTAATTTTGAAATTTCCATTGTATTCAGCGGTGGGCGAGACAACCTAATTTCATTGATTTCCTTTTCGACTTTTGATAATTCTAAAGCATCTTCCCTGGTTAGTAATTTTCTTTGGAATGTGTCGTAATTTCGCTCTCGGCTTCGTCTCCACACCAAAGAAATATTTTCTTTATCAAAAGTAAAAAATTCTGGATGTTCTTTGAATACCGTTAACCAGCTATCTGCTGAAACAGGAGTTCGGCCTAGTCTCTTTGTCCATTTATCTAGCTTTCGGCTTGCGAATCGATAAGAGCCTAATACTTGTATGGCCGCTATTAAATCCGCTAACCGCTTTGGGTTGGCGATATATGGAGATTCCTGCTTAATTTTTATCATAGCGCTAACGTTTAAGGTAAAGCGCGCGGGTTTCTTTCCGCGTCGCCTTTGACCTGTTTGTTATGTTTTATTTGTATCACATCTACTTTCGAACGGTCAATTGTACTTATTCCTTCTGTGTTATCTAATTTTATATAGATATGTTTTGGGGAGGTTAAAAGTAAATTTCCTACGAGGTTATTATTTTGTTTTAGTTTGGGCTTCAAAACAACCTCTATTCCTCCTCCAACAGCATATGACTTTAGGCCAATAGCTAAAACTGATGAAGCCTGCTCTCTAAGATGCAATGACATAAAAGTAATTATAAAAATAACTGCTATAAGAGATCTAAATTGATCGCTTGGTTTGGCATGGATTAAAAATGCTATATGTACTGAGACAAAAAAACCAATTGCTAAAATATAAGCAACCCTAAAATAATCTCCATTTTTTCTTATTAACACGACAACAATTAATAAAAACAACAAATTAAATAAAACAATCCCGATAAATGGCCATAATTTAAAAGTCCCTTTTGTCCATTTTTCAACAAGAGGGATAATCCACCAAAATATAGCTAAAGATGTGATTAGGACAAATATAGATGTTAGAAAAAAGAATACTTTAAGTCCGAAAAGGCCATCAGAGAAAAAATCATACGAGAAGAACCCGTGATGCCCCATATAAATTAAAAACAATAATAAAGGTATATGGGCAAAAAATATCGACGATAAAATAATTGATAGAACTCTAAAAACAGTTTCCTTTCTATTTTTTAAAATACTTTCTATCATTTAAGCTCCACAACCTCGATAAAACATAACAGCTTATTCAACGGAACCCTTCCGGCTATCACCTTTCTTACTATCACGATTATCTAGCGGCAAGGGGTTTGTAATTTAACGTTATCTTTCAATTGTCTAGGTGCAATTCCAGCCAGCCATCGAAAGGGATAGTGAGAACAGCAATGCTGAGCAGGAAAGCCCTTTCGCCTGATCATATATATCTATGCTTTAATTTTCAAAGGCTTATGAGACTATCAATATGATAGTGAGAACGCTTCTCCTGATGTCGGCAAACCAGCACAAGTCAGGCTAGCTCCTGCTGCCCTTTCTTGCCGGCCTGAGAAGGCATCGTAGTGATCATTTGTATCAATATCGCATCCCTTCTTGTTTTCTCTTATTCGACCAATTGTCCGCAGACTTCATATGAGGCCCGGGGCTTTGTATAAATCGCCGACAGCATTCTAGTATGGATGGCTATACTTGAGCAGGAATGGCCCCAACTGGGGGAGGTAACCAAAGTTAACTCCCCCAACCGCCCCACTTAAGGTATGCGCTAGAGTCCCTCCAGGCCTAACCCTGGTTTCCTCAGCCTCCCTCATCAGTCAATTAGGAGAACCCTGTGTGTGGCCGATATAACGTAGTGCCAAGCCCAAGCATGTCAGCCTTATTGGATGAACTAGAGGTATCAGCCAGCAACCCAGAGCAATACAACATTGCCCCTACTGAGCCGGTGCCAATCATTTATGAGCAGGATGGCCAAAGAGAATGTCACCTTGCGAGGTGGTGGTTAACGCCTGGCTGGTCATCTGGCCCAAGTACAAAGTACGCGATGTTTAATGCACGCTCTGATGTAAACCTCCCCTTTTTAGTGGCGTCCTAAATTAGAGTTTTCCCGCAGCTCATG
>ERZ1027208.32-NODE-32-length-90438-cov-16.247646_pt1 | contig 90438 bp, 84 predicted proteins | sample MGYA00520867_ERZ1027208 | MGnify/ENA primary metagenome ERZ1027208 (study PRJEB33311, sample SAMEA4378413) | marine metagenome | biome: Marine biome; feature: Fjord; material: Water | collected 2014-07-20T08:00:00Z/2014-07-... | depth 75 m ... | reverse complement strand
TAAATATCACCCCAGTCTTCATTGGGTGTATTCAGCATTATTTGGATCATTATCAAGGGGCCTTAACCACTGGATAGTAAATATCACCCCAGTCTTCATTGGGTGTATTCAGCATTATTTGGATCATTATCAGGGGGCCTTAACCACTGGATAGTAAATATCACCCCAGTCTTCATTTGGAGTATTTAGCATTATTTGAATCACTGTGGGCATTAATGCTCCCAGCAAATCTGCTCCGTCTTTTACCTGCTCTCGGTTCACCTGACTTTGGTAGGTGGCCCCACCATGCAATAGCTGATTGCGCACCACGAATAATCGATCTAGAACAATACTCAGTAGCTCTGGAACCTGCTGACGGCTTAAGCAATTTAATGCCGATACGCTTAGGTTGTTAAATTCCTCTTTCCAAGCGTTATCTTTATCGCTTTTGCGCTTAGCGACCCAAAAGCCGTGGAATACGTATGGATTTTTGATCAGTGCTTTTACAGGGCCAGAGTAGGTTTCCCATAAAATGGCGTAAATTTTTTTATCGGTATCGTGCTTCACCAGCTTTTCAACAAATCGTAAAAAGGCAAAGCGTTCAGCCAGTGATTCACTGCCGCCTTCATCTATGGCGTAACACGCATTAAAACTGATCCATAAGCTGATTAGCTGCAAATCAATATCGGTTTCTTGTGCGCTTGCACAGCCCAACCAACTTACCGCTCGATGCAGTCGTGTGGCATGCATTTCTGATAGGTGTTCGCGCTGATCTTTTAACGACTGTTTAAGCACTGAGTGCGAGTTAGCAATGGACATATTTTTATAGTTTGTATGCTGAAACGAATGCCTGAAGTGTGTGTTTTTTATGGGTATAAAACAAGAGGTTTGTTCGAGGGCTCGAAGGTTACCTGTGTTAGTAAGCCTAGCTGGTGTATTACGGGCCAACGGCCCTAATACCACCCTACTGGTCATGATCCGTTAATGCCTAGACATACAGACACACTTTGGCGAGCGGTGCGAACTGCTAATTATTTTTCATAAACTAATTATTTCTGGCACTGCAAGTAGCGTGCTATGAGCACGAAGTGCGTAATACACCGTTTTATCCTCGGGGTGATTGAAATCGGGTAATTATCTTATTGGGTTCAAATATTTAAGATGATGGTATCCCAATGCAAAAAGGCCATTAAAAACCGGTATGCAATTTATACACACCTTTCTTAATGGCCTTTTTAGAAAGCTAGAAAAAACAATCTGGCTTTTGGCTAGTGGTGGTGACCACCCTCGCCATGTACATGCCCATGAGACAGTTCTTCTGGTAGTGCATCACGAACGGTTTCAACGCTTACATCAAATGTAAGTGTTAGACCTGCTAAAGGATGGTTAGTGTCAACATCCACATTAAAACGACCCACTTTAACGATGGTTACATCGCGCATGCCTTTTTCAGTTTGTACCTTAACGGCCATACCTTTCTGCAATTTGCCTTTTGTTGCAAGGTGCTTAATCGGAATGCGTTGCATGGCTTCTTCGTTACGTACGCCGTACGCTTTTTCAGGTGGCAAGGTTACTTGAAATTGATCACCTTCTGACTTGCCTGCAAACTCTTCTTCTAATGCCGGAAGAATGTTGCTGTGACCATATAAAAAGGTCATTGGGTGTGAATTAGCACTTGTTTCAAATGCCTTGCCACTGTCGTCGCTTAATGTGTAGTGAAAGTAGACTACGTCATCTTTTTTAATTGTCATGCTTACTGCCTGTAATCGGTATTTTCATGTTCTGCAGAGTATTATACCTACTCTGCTTTTTAAAATAATGGGTTTATTGTAACTAGCTTAAAGCTACCTGGGCGGCCAAAGGCTAGAACCCAGTATTACCAAGGCAATGCTTGCCCATTGGAGTGCCAGAAACCACCGGTATTCTCTAAGTTTAACTCTGCAATACGTGCGATTAATCCACTGGCTGCCTGCTCTGGCGTTAAGTCGCCGTTAAAGCCAACCATACGGGTTTGTACAAAACCTGGGTGCAATACACAAACAGCAATGTCGTGTGCTTTTAAGTCCATGGCCAGTGACTTTGTAAACGCATTTAATGCGGCTTTACTGGCCCGGTAGCCGTAATAAGCACCACTGGTATTGTCTTCTATACTGCCCATGCGGCTTGTAACATTAGCGACCTTACTGCCCTTGCTTAAAAATGGCAGCATGGCTTGTGTGACCGTTAGTGGCGCAATAGCATTTACTTCAAATTGATCTCGAATAGCGTTTACGTCTAGTTCACCAAGGGTTTCGTTCTTAAACAAACCTGCGTTATTGATCAGTATGTCTATTTTATCTTCATCACCTAGCGTTATGTTTAATACTTGAGTGACTTGAGCAACGGCAGCTTCGTCTGTTAGGTCAACACCACTGATCACTTGATCAGCCAGCTCTTCAATTTCATCGGATGTTTCACGGCAAATCGCCAATACTTCATGGCCTGCTTCGACATATTGCTTGGCCATGGCTAGGCCGATGCCGCGGTTGGCACCTGTGATCAGTACTCGCATGATGAATCCTATGATTAATTTAGTGGCTTGCTGTTTTTATGAATGCTCACATAATGGGTGTTAAATTGTAATAATCAAGCCAGATCAATCTGTTTATAAGGCTCTATATAATGCTAAAACCTGTTAGCCAACCTTGCTTGCGCAATCAAGATCCTATTTATCAAGCATTGAAAAGCCACGCCACTGCTTCAGGTAATTTATTAGAAATAGGGTGCGGCACAGGTCAGCACGCGGTTTACATGGCTGAACGGCTGCCAAACATTCATTGGCAGGCAAGCGATTGTAAAGAAGCCTTGGTGGGGGCTAATTTATGGATCGCAGAAAGTAACAGCCTTCCTCCGGCTATTGAGCTGGATATATCCGTTACTAACTGGCAGCACCTGATAAAAGATACACTAAATGATTGTGAGTTCTCGTATGTTTATAGTGCCAATGTGGTTCACTTCGTATCAGATGACTTGGTTAAAAATTTATTCAAGGGATTAAACGACTTACTAAAAAAAGACGCGTATTTATTTTTATATGGGCCGTTCAATGACAAGGGGTTCACGAGTGAAGGCAATAAAGGTTTAGATGAGTGGTTAAAGTCAGACATTAATCCACTGGCGGGAATTAAAGAAATATCGCAAATCACTCAGTTGGCTGAAAATAGTGGATTTGCATTAATTGAAAACACCTTGTTACCGGCTAACAATCATTTATTAGTGTTTAAAAAAGAAAAGTAAGTATGGTATATGATAAAAATAACAGGGCTCCCGTGTCCATTCATTGAAACGTCATGTTTCGTGTTTGTTCATCCTTGTATCCCTTATCTATCCTTTAAGGAGCCCCATAACCATCCTTGGTTTTATCCTTGTGCCATCTTGGCACGATTACATATTACCTAGTGATTTTCTAACAACCTATCAACTATAAAAGATTACCGCCCTACCCCAATAAACGTACAACCTTTTGTATCTATTCCGTTAGTAACAACACTTAGGGCAACAACTCTTATATCCATGCCCTTATTCATATTAACGACCAATACAGCCAAGACTTTAGCGCTTATTAATAACGTTTATGACAAGATAAAATAATACCGTCAGCTTCGCTCTATTCCACTCCGGCTAATGTAAATGGCATTATGGCAATGCTTTTTCCATTTAAAAATACTTCCAATTGATGATCACCATTATAATATTTACGGGTTGTGATTGGTTTGATTGCATGGGATTTTTTAGCGTTAAAACCGCCTTGTTTATTAAGTTTCCCTACCTTCCATTTGAATACCTTTGCCGAATTTGAGCCATTGGCCTTTTTAAAGTGAATGGCGTAATCAACAATGACATCTGCATTAGGGTTCTTATCACTTGAAGTAAAAACGGTCATGAACTTCAGGCTTTCACCATAAGTTAATTCAGGGTTATCGATAATCAACTTTACACCCTCAACATCAAATGGCTTGAATCCTAGCATTTTAAGTGTGGGCTGATGGCCTTGCTTAATAAGAGTGCGGCATGCGTGTTTGATTAAGCGTGTTCTTTTTTGATCTTCTGGCTTCAACCACTCTGTTAATTTTTGCTGTAAATAATCCGGGTGGTCTTTTGAAATATCATTCAGGTGATTCGATACACTTAAACGCACATAATCGCTTGGATCATCTTTTAACTTTTCTAATAGTGGAAATGTTAATTCTGGGTCTTCTATGAATGCCTTTAATTGAAAGCCCCAGGGCAAACGAGGACGGGAGCCTTCACTGACTAAACGTCTCACGTGTTCATCGGTGTGTTCGGTCCATTCATGCAGTTGTTTTAACGCCGCGCTCTGGTCGTGGTCGATAAGGTGGCGAATGCCCCATTCACTGCTAAACAGCGGTGTGGCTTTAGCAAGTCCATCCATTGCTTCTGATAGATGCCCAGTTCCGTGTCGGCCTAAAAATTCTGCCATAGGAACCGCTAGCCAAGAATGAATGCCTTTATGGTCAACCTGTTGCTCTATTGGGGCTAAAGCATTGACTATAATGGCCTTTGCTTGAACAAAGTCACTTGGTAAAAAAGTATTCATAGCCTCGACAATTTGTCGATTGCGTTCCATTAAACTCAGATCATCTAAATTGGAAAGTGCTTGATTCAAAAAGGCACTCTCATCAAAATGATCATCGTGCTCAGCAAGGTGTGTTGCAATCACCTTGATTCTTTTTTCGCCTAATTCATTCTTAAACGGCTCAGCCATAATTATCTCTACGTGTTAATGCTTATTGTAAATGTCTACTTCAACTTTGCAGGTACATCTAGAAACTTCAAATCAAACTGCTGCATCCACTGCAAAGTATCTTCTGTTTTTGTTGTGGGCTTATATTCTGCAGATACGTAACCGTGATAATGGCTATAGCGAATATCTTCAAAGATATCATGAAAGTTTAAATTCCCACTTAATGGCTCACCTCGATCAGGGGTATCGGCAAACTGAATATGCCCAATAAGATCACCATATTTTTTTATGGTTTTATCAACATGCCCTTCCATAATTTGTATATGGTATATATCAAATTGCATTTTCAAATTAGGGTGATCGAGTTCGGTCATGATATCGTGCATTTGTTCACTGCTATGAACCAAGAAACCTGGCATGTCTTTAGTATTCACCGCTTCGAATGTCACTAAAATATTATGCTTTGAAAAAGCGCTCGCCGCCTTTTTTAAATTTAAATTTAACGTTTTCAGATAATCTGATTGCTTAGATTTATCCATGCATCGACCTGGCAATACATTAACCAACTTCGCATCAAGTGCTTTGGCATATTGGTAGCACTGCTTAATGGCCGTTTCAAACTCAGCTTCTTTTCCTGGTACACAAGCTAAGCCTTCCCCTCCCTCCATTAAATCACCCGCTGGTACGTTAATTAAACACACATCAACACCAGCCTGTGTTTTGGCTTTCACTAAATCATCAATGCTTTCCACATAAGGGAATTGAATTTCGACGGTTTTAAAGCCTGCTTTTTTAGCGGCCATAAAACGCTCTAACAGAGGGACCTCGGTAAACATTAGCGATAAATTGGCAGCTAAACGCATAATCACTCTCTCCTATTATACTTTTAAACAGGCGGGCAATTGGTTTTGCCATCCTAATTTTAACCCTATGGTTTTTTAGATGATTCTATTTCTTCATAAAGCGCAATAAACGTCGACGGGTCTTGCTCGGCAAAGCCTTTACTTGCATGTTGGCGCATTAGCTCAGCCCCCAAACCCGCCATGGGTACCGCACTGCTTACATTTTTAGCCAGCTCGTTAGCCATGTCTAAATCTTTTAATAAGGTTTTCACATGCCATTTTACGTCTTCAAAGTCTTGCTCGGCCATACGATTACCCGTTAATTGAAGCGGAATACTGTCGGCAAAGCCCCCTTGTAATGCCGCTGGTATTTTACTGGCATCAACGCCTGATTTTTTAGCCATTGCCAATACTTCAGCCATGACCAGTACATTACAGCTAACAATCATTTGATTGCATATTTTGGTAGTTTGCCCTGAACCATTTGGACCCATATGTGTAACTCGCTGGCTCAATGGCTCTAATAGAGGCATTACTTTTTCTATTTCAGACTGTGAACCCCCAGCCATTATGGCTAATGTACCTGCCTCAGCCCCTGCTACACCACCCGAAACCGGACTATCTATCCAAGACACGCCCTTTTCTGCAACAGCTGATGCCAATGCTTGAGTGGCATCAGGACTGATTGAGCTAAAGTCTATAATAATTTGCCCTTGTCTTAAGTTTAGTATCAGCTCATCTACAACGGATTCAACACTTTGTGTATTGGATACACACATCATGATGACATCACATTCACTGGCTATTTCTTGAACAGACAATAACTGCTTTGCGCCATCATCTACTAATGGTTCGCATTTAGAGCCATCACGATTAAATACGTACAGGTCGAAGTTTTTAGCTAATAACCTGCGGCACATGGGCAGACCCATTAGGCCAATTCCGATGAAGCCTACTTTCATTTCTTGTGCTTTCACTGCTATTCCTTCAATTGGCGATTAAGGCCCTAATGCTATGAGACCTAACAATTACAGGTATTCTCTAAGGATAAGTCATATTCTGCAATTTTTTATCACTGTTTATTAGCGAACCTCTCTCTGGTGTCCTAAGCTAAATCTTAGAAATCATAAGGATAATGGTCATGAATTTAGCGTCTTTATTTGAGCAAACCCACAATCTTCCAAATATTCCAAAAGTTGTACAAGAACTGATCGCCACTTTTAATAGTGATGAATTTGATATGGAAGAAGTTGCGCAAAAGATAAGTATGGACCCTGTATTAACCGCTAAGGTTTTACGCCTTGCCAATAGTGCGCATTATGGTGCCAGCCGTACCGTAGCCAGTGCCTCTGACGCATCTGTATTACTAGGCTTTTCAACATTAAGGACCCTAGTATTAGCATCTGGCATCACAGGGGCGGTTAATACACCTGAAGGCTTTGACCGTAAACAGTTCTGGCTAGATAATTTTGCTATTGCCGCCATCGCAAAGTGGCTTGCTCCGTATTGCAAACAAGACCGAGAAGCTGCATTTACTTGTGGCATGCTTTCAAGTATTGGTGAAATGCTGATTCAGCTGCTGCTGCCCAGTGAGGCTAAAAAAATTCAGTCAGCCGTAGAAGCAGGCGGTAAACTTTACGAAGTAGAAGATGCCATGCTTGGTTATACCTATGCTGATGTGGGTGCTGAACTGGCCTCTCGCTGGAAGTTTCCAGCAAATATAGCATCCGGTATTAAGTATCATATGGAGCCAGCACTAGCGGGAGAAAATGAAAAGCTGGCAGGTCTCATTCATTTATCTGTGTATATTTATAGCTGCCAACAGCAAAATTTATCGGATCAAGAAACGTTAAATGACTTTCCTAAGGATATTGCCGAAAAAATTGGAATGGACACTGATACTGCATTGGCAGACTTGGCAAAAGAAGATGGAATAGAGTCTGGTATGGAATCTCTTTTATCTGATTTATAAATATAAATCGAATTGTATGTCCCGCCTTGAAATACGTTGACGGTTTTTAAAAGGGCTTTGGCCCTTTTTTATTGCTCAAAATTTATTTAATCCACTTGGTGATCGGTTTTTACATACCAACGCCCCAACATAAACAAGGCAAATATAAGTAACGGGATAGCAAATAAATTCAAGGCGTTCCAACCATAATTAAATACAATCACGCCTGCTAATAAAGACATGACGGCCTGCGTACCAAAAACAGTTAGCTCGTTAACAGCCTGTGCACTAAAGCTTTCTTCTTGTGTATAACTTTGTGCTAATAAACTGGTCCCAGCAACAAAACTAAAATTCCAGCCAAAACCAATAAAAACCAAAGCGCTCCAGTACCCCCAATAGCTCTGATCTAGAAGTGCGATGCTAATAGCAACAATCATAGCGCCCAACCCTATCAATAGCATTTGGGCCGTATCGATATACTTTAAAAGTAGAGGTGCAAATATAGCAGGAGCAAACATTGCCATTATATGACTTTGAATGACCGTTTTTGTATCAGCCAAAGGAAAGCTCTGAACTTCACTCATGCTAACAGGGGTTGCTGTCATGATTAAGCTCATGACCCCGTATGCGACTGCAGAACATGCGATGGCTGCGGCAATTCCTGGCGACTTTAATAACTCTAACCATGAACGCCCTTGGTGAGCTCCCTCCTCTTTTTTCAAATCGACAAATTCAATGAAGCTGACCATGATCAATAATAGTCCGTGGGCAATTGCCAGTAATACAAATATTCCAGTAAATTTCACACTGAGTAAATCAATCCCAAACATTGCCATTTCAGGCCCTAACCATGCAGCCACAAGACCCCCTAACATCATAAAACTGGTGGTTTGTGCTGCTTGCTCAGGCTTAACCCATTCAAGCGCTGCAAATCGAAATTGATAAACAAACGCTAAATGCATTCCTAATAATAAAATACTGATGCATACGCCCCAAAATAATTCGTTGCGCACACTGTAAATAGCAAGAATAGAACCTAATAGTCCTATTAATGTGGCATATACAAATCCACTTCTTCTACCAATTTTTTGCATGATTAATGCCGCAGGCATTCCGGCTAAAGCCACACCAACAATCAGTGCAGCCACAGGCAATGTGGCCATTGAAGCAGAAGGCGCCAAAGATAGACCAATGAAACCACCAACAAAAATGACCAATGGTGCCGTTAACATTCCCATGGCTTGCGCAATGGTAATTAAATATACAGGAGTAGGAAAAGAGAACACTTGGCTTTATCCTTTAAAGTGAAAAAGTAGTATGCCTGTTTTAATTTTTCGATCAATTCTTTATATCTCTTGCATCTTGTAAGTTATCTAGCTTTAATTACACACTTACATGCAGGTATGACAAATGTTATTACAATCTTCATTTAAATCTCTTTGGTGGCTACTGGCGTTTTTCAGCTAGGACATCAGTGTGCATGTCTCGGCTGTTATTAGCAGCCGATCGATTTCTTCGCTCCCTTCTAATTCCAGCCTTTTATATTAGTAATAAAACATAATATTAGGAGAAGGTTGTGATCAGCCCTACCGAAACCAATAAAACAGATACTTATATACGTAACGGCTTATTATTAGCACTGTTAGCCAGCTTCATGTTTTCATTAAAGCCAATCATTATTAAAGAAGCCTACGCACTTGGAGCTTCTAGTGAGTCATTAATGGTTTTAAGAATGTGGTTTGCGTTACCGTTTTATCTCGTTATGTTATTTATTCAACGCCAGCAACTAATCGAGAATATACGCCATATGCCTGCCGTTATTGCAGTGGGATTTATTGGGTATTTTTTATCAAGTTATCTAGATTTATTAGCACTGGAAACCATTAGCGCACAGGCCGAAAGAATTATTCTGTATGCCTACCCTAGCTTAGTGATTTTAATAAAATCTATTTATGATAAAAAAATGCCTACAAAAAGAATGCTATTCGCACTTCTTATTGTGTATTCCGGCATATTATTGCTACTTCCTGGAGAGTTGAATTTAACTGGGTCTCCGGTCGGGATTTTTTTAATGTTAACGTGTGCACTGACGTTCGCTGCTTACGTGTTATTAAGTAAACCTATGATTGCAAAAATGGGGGTGGGTGTATTCACCTCTACAGCGATGGTGGCATCATGTTTATTTACACAAATACACTTTGTGAATATTGATATTGTTCAAATCAGCTCGCTGCCACAATCGGTTTTTATAATGGCTTTGGCACTGGCTTTTTTTAGTACGGTTATTCCTAGTTACGCAATGAGCGCTGCAATATCAATGATTGGTTCTGAAAGGGCCGCCATAACTGGAACGACTGGCCCTGTATTTACTGTCATTTTAGCAGCCGTGATATTAGGTGAAACAATTAGTGTATTTCACGTGGCAGGACTTAGTTTAGTAGTCATTGGCGTTCTTCTCTTGAGTAAGAAATAACATTAATTATGCCTACTAATTATCGTTAAGATTATTAGTGGACATAACCCCCCCCCTCAACTACAAAGGCCCTACTTAAAACTCAGGTATATTGATTATTGTTATTATGCTCATTTAATCTATTCCAATCATGATCTATATAGTCCTGCTAACGTATAAGAAGACACAATAAACATGTAACGGAAGAACTATGAGCTTACGATTCAGGCTAATTATTGCCTTTGCATTCAGTTCAATTATTACAATCATTATTCTCGCTACTGTTCTTGGTCTTTCATTGCACAAAGATGCCACCATTTCGTTTAGAGCGAATGCTGAAGAAAATCTAATTGCAAAACGAGAGCAAAAGATATCGCAAATTCAAGGCCTAATTAAGCGAGTCAAAAATCAACTGGTTTTACAGAGTCAATCACAATGGACAAAAAAAGCAGTCATTGAATTAACAGAAGGATTCGAAGAAGCTAAGCTAGAGGTGGATAATTACATTATAAAAAATGATAAATTAAAGCGATACTATCAAAATGATTTTGGTAAAGAATACACGAGACAGAATGGCGCACCCGCTAAAACAGAATTAATTCACAGTTCCTTGAGCCCTATAGCAAAGTTAATGCAGCAGGCATACATTGCTGACAACCCTATGCCTATCGGTGAAAAGCAAAAATTTCAACTGGGCGATACTCAAAGTAATTATGATAGCTCTCATAATAAATACCACGCAGAATTCACCCGTTTTTTAGAAAACTGGTCTTACTATGATATTTTCTTAGTCGAACCTGATAGTGGTTACATCATTTACTCTGTTTTTAAAGAGCTCGACTTTGGTACCAGCTTAATCTCAGGCCCCTATTCTGACACCGCCATTGCAGATGCATTTAATGAAGGGAAGAAGCTTAACAACGGCGATGTGTTTCTGACTGACTTCAGTCGATACGGGCCATCTTACAACAACCCAGCTAGTTTTGTATCAACTCCGGTATATGTTAACGGAACGATAGAAGCGGTCCTTATTTACCAAATCCCGATTGGCCGCATCAATGAGATTATGATTAATAACAAAGAGTGGGTTTCAAGAGGTTACGGTGAGTCTGGTGAAAGCTATCTTGTGGGTTCCGATTTAACTTTATTATCCGAGTCTCGTTTTTTTATTGAAGATCAATCAAGCTATTTAAAGTTATTAAATAGCATTGGAGAAAATGATCTTGCGCAGGCCATCACAGCAAAGAATACGTCTATCGGCGTTCAGCCTGTAAAAACGGAAGCCGTAAAACAAGCTCTATTAGGGAATAAAGGGTTTTTAGAGGTGATTGATTATCGCGGTGTGAATGTGTTTAGCGCATATTCAAGCATAGACCTAGGTAATGGGGTTAATTGGGCAATATTAAGTGAAATTGACGTATCGGAAGCTCTTAAATGGGTTGGAATAATGGAAGAGCATCAAATTGTTTCCACCCTTCAAGTAGCATTTGTAACCATTATACTTTCATTAGTTCTCGCTTATTATTACAGCAATCAATTATCCTCGCCGATGAACCACTTAGCACAAAATTTTTCTGACATTTCACATGGTGAAGGCGACTTAACACAACGAATCGCCAAACAAGATATAGGTGAATTAAATCAGGTTGGTGAAGGCTTCAACGATTTTTTAGAGCAAGTCGAAGCCATTGTGGAGCAAGTAAAATTATCGTCGTCAAATTTAACCGCTCTATCAGACACATTAGAGCAGTCTGCGCGAGCAAGTTCAGGTAACACTAACAATCAAAAAGACTCTACTCTTATGGTCACGGCTGCCATGGAAGAATACAACGCCAGCTTTAATGAAGTCGCTCGTAATACAAAAGCAGCCAGCGAAGATGCACAACGAGCTGCAGGAGAGTCTACCGCAAGTGCGGACGAGTCAAGACAAGCTTCCGGAAAAATTAATCAATTAGTTGAAAAACTATCTGATTCCAGTGAGTCCGTAAAACAACTAGAGTCTGAAGTGGAGAATATTAAAGGTGTGCTCACAACGATCACGTCAATTGCAGATCAAACTAATTTACTGGCTTTAAATGCGGCCATCGAAGCTGCCCGAGCTGGCGAACAAGGCAGAGGCTTTGCTGTGGTAGCCGATGAAGTTAGAACACTTGCAGGCAGGACACAAAAAACAACCGTTGAAATTCAAAGTAAAATGGATGAGCTACAAAAAGCGGCTCAATTTACAGCTAAAAATATCACAGAGTCTTCCAAGCAAGCCAATGATGGATCTCAAATTGTTGGGAATGTTGCAATCAAGCTTGATAACTTGGCAATAGCTGTGAAAGAAGTTGAAAATAAAAATATGGAAATAGCTTCTGCGACTACCCAGCAGTTAGCAACAGCCCAAGAGATAAACCAACAGTTAGAAAATATTACAAGTTTCAGCAGTGACTTAAGTAGCACAGCAAAAGAAGTTGCTGATGCTGTTGATCAAATCAATGCTATATCTTTAGGCATCAGTGTTTTGATGGACCGCTTCAAAGTAAAAGAGACATAAAAAAACCAGAGCTTTCACTCTGGTTTTTTACACACATATGATATTTTTATATGCTTAGTGTTTTCTCACCGCGCGCAATACCAGAAACACCTGTACGAACGGTTTCTAAAATACAGCTTGGGCCAATGGCTTCAATAAATGCTTCTAACTTGGCTGTTTTTCCTGTTAATTGAATCGTGTACACATTGGCTGTGACATCAACAATTTGACCTCGGAAAATATCAGAAGTACGTTTTATTTCAGCACGCTGAGCACCTGATGCTTTAACTTTTATTAACATCAATTCGCGTTCTAAGTGCGCACCTTCAGTTAAATCAACCAACTTAACCACTTCAATCAATTTATTTAATTGTTTAGTGATCTGCTCAATGACGCGGTCAGGACCGGAAGTCGTGATCGTCATACGAGACAACGTAGGGTCTTCAGTGGGTGCTACAGTCAATGTTTCAATGTTGTATGAACGCTGTGCAAATAAACCAACTACACGAGCCAGTGCGCCTGGTTCATTTTCTAATAGAATCGAAATTATATGTCTCATTAGGTGCGCTCCGTCTTACTTAACCACATATCTCGCATAGCACCTGTAGGTACTTGCATTGGATATACGTGTTCATCCGGATCAATCACTACATTAACAAATACTAAACGATCTTTATATTTACCAAAACAATCAGCCATGGCTTGGTCTAACTGCTCTTTGCCTTCTACATTAATACCAATATGACCATAAGATGCGGCTAGCATGCCCCAATCTGGAAGTGATTCCATATAAGAGCTAGAGTGGCGACCTTCATAGTTCATATCTTGCCACTGACGAACCATACCTAAAGTACCGTTGTTCAAGCAGAAGATTTTAACGGGAATGCCATACTGCAAGCAGGTGGACATTTCTTGAATGTTCATTTGAATTGAACCTTCACCGGTTACACAAACAACCATTTCGTCTGGGAAGTTTAATTTAACCCCCATGGCTGCAGGAAAACCAAATCCCATTGTGCCTAAGCCACCTGAGTTGATCCATTTGTTTGGTTCATCAAATTTGTAATATTGCGCAGCAAACATCTGATGCTGACCAACGTCCGAACAAATATAGGCTTGACCTTTTGTTGCGTCCCACAAACCTTGGATCGCTTCTTGAGGCTTTAACAAACCACTTTCGTTTTTATCGTATTTTCCAGCATGACGCTTGCGCCATTCTTCAATTTGATTCCACCAGCTCTCTAGAGCTGCTTGATCTGGTAAAGCAGCACTGTTTTTATCTGCTTTTATCTCAGCAAGAATTTCAAGCATCTCATCTAAAACATTATCCATTGGACCAACAATTGGTATGTCTACATCAACGGTTTTAGAAATAGAAGATGGATCAATATCTACATGAACAATTTTTGCATCAGGGCAAAATTTATTAACCGCATTGGTAACACGATCATCAAAGCGTGCTCCTAAGGCTAGAATCACATCTGCATTATGCATAGCCATATTAGCTTCATAAGAACCGTGCATACCTAGCATGCCTAACGACTGACGATCAGTTGCAGGATAAGCACCTAAACCCATTAATGTTTGTGTGATTGGGTAATTTAATTCACGAACCAGCTTACGCAGTTGATCAGATGCTTTACCTAAAACAACACCGCCACCTGAGTAAATGATTGGACGCTTACCTTCAAGTAACAATTCAACAGCCTTACGGATCTGGCCACTGTGTCCTTTTTGCGGCGGCGTATAAGAACGAATTTTGACTTTTTTAGGGTATGAATATTCGTGACGATCATTTGGTACCGTCATATCTTTTGGTATATCGATTACAACCGGCCCAGGACGGCCCGTGGTTGAGATATAAAATGCTTTTTTAACCACTTCAGCGATTTCGCTAGGATGCTTAATACTGAAACTGTGCTTAACAATCGGGCGAGAAATCCCCATCATGTCTGTTTCTTGAAAAGCATCATCACCAATTAGATGGCTCATTACCTGACCAGTAATAACAATCATAGGAATAGAGTCAGTAAACGCTGTCGCGATTCCTGTGATTGTATTGGTCGCACCAGGGCCTGATGTCACCATAACAACACCTGGCTTACCCGTCGCACGCGCATAGCCATCAGCCATATGGGCCGCAGCTTGTTCATGGCGTACCAAGACGTGTTTGACTGCGCTTTGATTATAAAACGCATCGTATACATGTAAAAGACTACCACCTGGGTAGCCATAAACGTATTCAACACCTTCTTCATGAAGGGATCGAACTAACATTTCACCGCCGGAGAGCATTTCCACAGCTTTTTCCTCTCATCACTTGCTTACCCAATGTAAGCAGGGAAATTATTCATTTACTGATGACCTTTCAATTCAACGTATTTATAAATCTATACGTATTACTGATCAAAACAGTTTCATTTGAAGTGATAAAACACTGGTAGTGCTTTATCAGATCCAGCTGTATATAAGACAACTGAAAAGAATTTGGCTGAAGAAAGGTCGTCTCTCCAGAAAGCCACAAAAAAGAGTTATCAAGGGTGTTAGATAACAAGCTATTTTTGGGGTGGATATTTTGACAGCCGACACCACTAAGTCAAGCCAAAACACTGATATAGCCTGTTATTGATTGGCATTTCTCGTCTTCAACGTGTAATACTTTGCTTTTGCACCAAAATAGATACTGTTACACTCATAACGTACTTATAAACCCTTAATTTTCAGATGGATTTGAGATGAAACACCCGACATTACTTGTTATTTTTCTAAGCTTGCTCACTCTTGCCAACACCCATGCGGCACAGGTATATAAATGGATTGATGAGCGCGGGCAGACACAGTTCTCTCAATTCCCACCGGAAAAAGTTAATCAAGCAGAGGAAATCAGCATTACAACAACACAATCTGCAAGCTCTTCTGACTCTAGCGCCCGACTAGAGAGTCTTCGACAACAATTATCAGGCAAAAGTGTTGAGCGGGATAAAATGAAAAAAGAGGCGCTTGAACAAAAAGCTATAAATAAACAGAATTGTAAAATGGCTAAAAACCAACTCCGCGAAGCTGAGAGGGGTGGTCGCCGCTACACACTCACCGACACCGGACGCCATTACCTTGATGATAAAGAGCTAGCAAAATCATTAGCCAAGGCCAAGAAAGAAGTTACTACTTACTGCTCTAAGTAGCCTTTATTTACTATTCAATCCAAATACAACTGGCCATACGGCCAGTTTGCCCATCTCGGCGATAGCTAAAAAATCGCTCAGCCTCGATAAACGTACAATGCTCACCGCCATACACATCTGTGACGCCCACTGACCTCAGCCGCGACCTAGCCAATTCATACAGATCCGCCAGCCACTTACTCGGCACCACTGAGGGCTGAAAAGCAACGTGCACGCCTGAGTCTGTATTGATAAAAGCCTCTTTTACTTCTTCTCCAACTTCAAACGAAGAAGGACCAATGGCTGGCCCTAAATAGGCATACACCCTATCGTTTGGGTGAAACTTATTGATAGCAACCTCAAGAATTCCATCTAATAGGCCCCGCCAGCCAGCATGGATCGCAGCCACCTGGGTACCTTGTGAGTTACAGAATAAGACAGGCAAACAATCAGCTGTCATCACACAGCACACTTGATGCTTTTTATTCGTGTAACTGCCATCAGCACTGGGAGTTGATTGCACTGACTCGCCCACTTCAATTACATCGACTCCGTGCACCTGATTCAACCAATAAGGCTTACTCGGCAGATGCCGAGATAACATTTCACGATTAATCCCCACCGAATCAGGCGAATCACCCACGTGAACACCAAGATTGAAGCCATCAAACGGAGCTTTACTTATGCCGCCCATGCGCGTTGTGATTAGCGTTTTAACAGTGCTAGGCACAGGCCAATCAGCAAATAAAAACTCAGGTTGTAAAAACCCTGACTTAATAAATCACCTCGTCAGACTGTTCTGCGTCGTACTTAAGCGCATCAACCAATTTTTGAAAGTCATCTGGCAATGGCACTTCCCAATGGACAATTCTATTTGTATCAGGGTGATGAAGCTCGATGCGCTTAGCATGCAAAGCCTGCCTTGGAAAATCGCGTAACACTTCTCTTAGCCGATTACTCACACCTTTTGGTAACTTGACCTTACCGCCGTAAGTTTTATCACCGGCCAATGGGTGTTTAATATGCGCCATATGCACACGAATTTGATGGGTCCGCCCTGTTTCAAGTTTGACTCGAACATGGGTGAAGGATGGAAAACCCTCTAAAACTCTATAATGAGTGATCGCATCCTTACCGGTTGGGTGCACAGCCATTCTGGTTCTGTCTTTAGCATGACGCGCCATTGGCTCTTTCACACTGCCACCACCTGTCATGGTACCCTGAACAATTGCCTCATATTCACGGCCCATTTGACGGCTTTGAAGCTGCTCAACAATGCTGTTTTGGGCCTGCAGTGTTTTAGCCACTACCATCAAACCTGTTGTGTCTTTATCTAAGCGATGGACGATACCGGCTCTTGGAATACTTTGTAATGAAGGGCAATGGTGTAACAAACCATTTAATAATGTTCCTGTTAAGTTTCCTGCCGCAGGATGAACAACCATATTCATTGGTTTATTTATGATCATAATATGATCATCTTCATAAACAATATCAATTTCCATGTCTTCTGGAAGCCACTCACCTTCCGCTTGAGTGATCACATCAATCTTTAAAAGCTCGCCACCGATCAGCTTGTCTTTTGACCTTCTGATTTCACCGTCGACAGTCAGTGAACCGTCTTGAATCCATGATTGTAGCCGTGCACGACTAAAGTCAGGGAACAATTGTGCCGCAACCTGGTCGAATCGCTTATTACCCAATTCGTTGGGTATTTTAATACTTTGTTGGATATGCTCTGACATTTACTAACCTTAATAACCTGGCCGTGTTCATCTGCGCCTTGGTGAACTGCGCCTGTTGTGGTTAAATTGCAGGCTTATTACCCGCACCACACAATAACAACGTAACTTTAATTAAGATTATAACAGATATACCTATGCGAATTCTTATGATCCTTTTGGCCATTTCTACATTGGCCGCATGTAGCTCAGATGGCAACCGGCCTAGAGCAGAAGAAACTGAACAAGAAATTTTTCAAAAAGCCTCTCAGGCCATCGATGATCAGAACTACTTCTTGGCCGTTGAGACCCTACAAAAGCTAGAAAGCCGCTATCCATTTGGTAAGTACAGCGAACAAGCACAACTTGAGATGATTTATGCTCAGTTCCAATCGCAAGAGCTTGAAGGAGCTCGCGCCAGCGCCGAGCGCTTCATTCGCTTACACACAGACAATGAAAAAGTTGATTACGCTTTTTACATGAAAGCACTAACAACTTACGAGTTAGGCCTAAGCCTTGTAGAGCGCTACTTTGCAGATGAGCAAGCTATGCGTGATGTCACCCCTGCTCGCGAGGCATTCCAAGAGTTTTCAGAGCTCATTGGCCGCTTTCCTGATAGCGAATACGCTTACGATGCCCGCCAGCGAATGATTTACCTTCGAGACAGACTGGCCCTTCATGATGTACATGTGGCCCACTACTACCTTAAACGCCACGCTTACCTTGCAGCTGCCAACCGCGGTAAAAACATCGTTGAAACCTATCAAGGTACAGCACATGTCGCTAGCGGCTTGGCATTAATGGTTGAAGGCTACACGCTTTTAGGCGAGCAAGAATTGGCAGATAAAAGCTTTAAAGTACTGCTTGCTAACTTTCCTAAGCACGCACAAGTTCAAAACGGTCAGTTTGAAATCAGTGACTGGGCCCAAAGAGACCGCCGAAGCCTATGGAATGTCATTACCTTTGGTTTAATCGATTAAATTCGGTTTTCTAAAGCCAATAAACAAGCCGCTATATTAGCGGCTTTTTTATTGGGCATATCACTGAGCCTTATAAGCAACCTTTTCAGTGGGTGGCATTAAACGCCCGCTTTCCAACCGTTAGTCACTGGATAGCGCCTATCCCGTCCAAATCCTCTTTGGGTCAAGCGTACACCAATAGGGGCTTGGCGACGCTTATACTCATTAACATCTACCAATCTAATCACTCGATTAACATCTTCAGGCTCAAAGCCTTTGGCAATAATAGCTTGAGCACTTTCATCTTCTTCGATGTATAAGCGCAAGATTTCATCAAGAATATCGTATGGGGGCAGCGAGTCTTCATCAACTTGATCGGGGGCCAATTCTGCCGACGGAGGTCGCGAGATCACCCTTGGCGGGATCACTTCTTCGATCGTGTTTCTGTATCGTGATAATTCAAATACCAGTGTTTTAAACACATCCTTTAATACTCCGTAGCCTCCCGCCATATCGCCGTATAAAGTTGCATAACCGACAGCCATCTCACTCTTATTACCGGTCGTTAATACCATGTATCCTTTTTTATTCGATAGCGCCATTAACATTACACCACGACAACGGCTTTGCAGGTTTTCTTCAGTGGTGTCGACCTTGGTGCCTTCAAATTCATCGGCTAATGTATGCATGAACGCATCGTACATAGGCTCTATTGGTAAAACACTGTACCGAACACCTAATCGTAGAGCTTCGTCCTCAGCATCTTGTAAACTCATTTGAGAGGTATATTTAAAAGGCATCATAACGGCTTCAACACGATCCTTGCCCAGTGCGTCTACTGCAATCGGGAGTGTCAGCCCTGAATCAATACCTCCTGACAAGCCCAGTAATACCCCTTTGAAACCATTCTTATTCACATAATCACGCACGCCCAAAACAAGCGCTTCGTATATACCTTCATACTGTGACATTGCTGGAACGATGTCACCTGAACATACCGTTGAAACCTGATCGCTGAATACCACCTCACTGTAGGCCAAATCCTCTAAGTAAGTTTGCATTCTGCTGACTAATTTACCCGTTGCATCAACCAGCATAGAGCCACCGTCGAATACCAACTCATCTTGCCCGCCTACTAGATTGACATAAGCAATGGGCATATCACCTTCCTTTGCACGATCAGCCAGTAACTCTTCGCGATGAACAGGCTTATCGATATGAAAAGGCGATGCGTTAAGATTCAGCATGATTTTTGCCCCAGCCGCTTTAGCCTGAGTCATTACGCCTTTGTGCCAGATATCCTCACAAATACTCAGCGCTGCAGGGATGCCTTTGATATTAACCACGCAGGCTTCATTCGCCTCAGTGAAGTATCGCTTCTCATCAAAGACTTGATAGTTAGGCAGCTTTTGTTTTGCATACTCTGCGATGCATTTTCCTTCAAAGAAAACGCCAGCCATATTATATAGCTGACCGTGATCATATTTCGGGTAACCGACCACCATGTAGATGGGTAATGCAGCTGACTCGATCATTTGGATAGCTGATTGAATGCGCACTTGTAAACTGGACCTAAGGAGCAAGTCCTCAGGGGGATAGCCCGTCAAGGTTAATTCAGGAAAGATGATTACATCCGCATTATTTTCTAGCGCCTGCTCTGCAGCCTGTATTACATGCTGAGTATTAGATACTATATCCCCAACTAATAAGTTTAATTGGGCTAAACAGAGTTTAATTTTTTGCTCGGACACCAGTTACGACCTTAATTACTACCACTAATAACTCGCATTTTGCGAGAATTACACATTTTGAGCAATCAAAACTATGAAATCCGTGATTAAAAGCCAACCCTTATCTCGCTTATATAGCTTTTTTTCGCTGGGTGTCGCACTGCTTTTTTTGGGGTTGTACCTATATGAAGACCAACTACAATGGTGGCAACCTATAGCGCCCAAGCTTCTCCCTCTCGCACTCAGTGGCTATTTAACACTCGCCATCAGTGCAGTGATCACCACACGACAAAAGAATAAGATTCAAACAGACCAGCTACTACCCTACTTCATGTCTGACATATTGTTTTTTGGTTTTTTATTGCTGTATTTAACCCCCAAACAAACGGACATTCCAACCATAATGTTCATCACGGTTGGCCTTGGAAATTTACTGGTAAGCAAACAATACGGCTTTCTATTGGCTGCCATGTCTACGCTAATGGTATTAAGTCATGGCTTTGTTTACCCGCAAAACCAAATGACCGACAAATTCTTAACGGGCAGCTTTATCAGTATTGGCTTCTTTATTGTCGCTGCATTAATTCAATCATTAAAAACAGGGATTAGCGAAGCCCAGTCCAGCGCAGATGAATCTAAAAGCAAACTACTCACCGCATCAAAAATTAACGGAATTATCATTGATCGAATGCAAACAGGTGTTTGTGTCGTTAATAATTCAGGAAAGATACTTAGCTTGAATCGCAGTGTGAAAGAGCGCTTATCTCCAAATGAAGTAGGCAGCAATATTTCAGCCGAAATTTTTGAACGAATGAAGGTGTGGCAAGAACATCAACTACAAAATGACGACGCTCTAAATATCAAAATCAATAATAACATTCAATTTACGGTGATGGTTTCATTCGCTGAAATCAATGATACAACGACTCTAATATTCATTGAAGACAAGGACACGGTTACTCGCCGAGCGAATCAGTTCAAACTAGAATCCTTAGCAAGAATGGCAGCGAGCATAGCCCATGAAATACGAAACCCTCTAAATGCGGTTAGCCATGCAGCACAACTGATTCAAGACAACCCTAAGCTGGATGAAGATGATGCTAGGTTGTGCGACATCATTGTTAATCAATCAACACGCATGGACGGAATAATACAAAATGTACTGCAGATAAGTAAGCGACGAACTACAGAGCCACAGTGGCTCAAGTTTGATAAATGGATTTCAAAATTTACAGATGATTTTATTGCACAAAATAAAGTGCAATTTACGATTACAAGTATTCCAATGAAAATTCGCTTCGACCCTAGCCAGCTTCATCAAGTATTATGGAATATTTCAAGTAATGCCGTTAGATATGGCCATGCATCCAAGGAAAACCCTATTATTATCGAGTTTAAACAACTTTCTAATAGAGCTAGCATTCACATAATGGATAGTGGACCAGGGATAAGTGAGCAGGAGCTGGATTACTTGTTCGAGCCCTTCCACACAACGTCTGCAAAAGGCACTGGACTTGGCCTATACTTAGTCAAAGAGCTATGTGAGGCCAATCACGCAGAAATAAAATTCCACAATAGACTTAACGGCGGCGCATGCTTTGAAATATTATTCGCCCCTGATTTCAGCCATAACAAGGAATCATAATGGGCCAGATACTTATCGTCGATGATGAACCTGACATTCTCGAATTACTGTCGATAACAATCAAGCGTATGGGTTTGACATGTATAACTGCTGAAACCATTACGCAAGCAACCACAATTCTAGAACAAAATCCGATTCAATTATGCCTTACGGACATGAGATTGCCTGACGGATCTGGGTTGGATTTTGTGTCTCATATCAGTAAAAACTTTAGTAATATTCCTGTGGTCATGATTACCGCATACGGCAGTACCGATGTTGCCATAAAAGCTATGAAAGCAGGGGCTTTCGATTTTTTATCTAAGCCTGTGGATTTAGAAAAATTACGCTCAATCATTAAAAACGCTTTACGCTTGGGAACTACAGCCACAAATATAGAGCCAGAGCAGGCACTTCCGAACATTTTAGGTAATTCCGACGCCCTTTTAAGATTGAAATCTCAAATATCCAAGGTTGCAAGAAGCCATGCCCCTGTGTTTATTCACGGTGAATCAGGAAGTGGTAAAGAATTAGTTGCCCGAGGCATTCACCAAGCAGGACCCAGAACAAGCGAGCCCTTTATAGCGGTCAACTGTGGCGCCATACCATCTGAACTCATGGAGAGTGAATTCTTTGGTCATAAAAAAGGTGCATTTACAGGTGCCCATAGTAATAAGGAAGGCTTCTTCCAAGCGGCTCATGGGGGCACTTTATTCTTAGATGAAGTTGCAGACCTTCCCCTGGTAATGCAAGTGAAACTCCTGCGTGCAATACAGGAAAATACAGTCAGACCTGTTGGTAGCGAAAAAGAAATATCTGTTGACGTTAGAATTCTATCGGCCAGTCATAAGGACCTTCAGAAAGAAGTTCAGGATAAAAATTTCCGAGAAGACTTATTTTATCGCCTAGATGTCATTAACCTGCAAGTCCCGCCCCTTAGAGAGCGCACATCGGACATACCACTATTAGCCCAACACATACTCTCCAAGCTATCGAAGTCATTTGGTCTTCCCCTTATCCACCTTAGCCAGGCTGCATCAGATGCGCTGGATGACTATCGTTTCCCAGGAAACATCCGAGAACTGGAAAACATACTCCAAAGAGCGATAACGCTATCAGAAGGGGGGGCAATTGAAGCGGAAGACTTAAACCTAAAAGCCACGACCCAAACTCCAACTCTAATACATAAACTCTCACCTGAGCCAAATAACACTGAATTAAAACATGAATTAAAACATGGTCAATCACTAGAGGATTACTTAGAGGACATTGAAAGAACGATGATCACTAAAGCACTTGAAGAGTGCCGCTGGAATAAAACCGCAGCAGCAGAAAAACTAGGCATGAGCTTTCGATCCATTCGATATCGCCTTAAAAAGCTCAATATTGATTAATACAGTCGACCGATGGAAACATCACTTAGCAAGCGATAAATTACCCTAACTGACTAAATACACGGAGGTATTTACAGTGAAGGGATTAACTCTTATAGAAGTCATGATTAGTGTGGCGATATTATGTATTACTTTATCAACAGCCGTACCCAGTGTCGGCTACTTAATTGAAAGATATGAAGCTTATATTGCCGTTTCGACGCTAGCACGCACCCTAAAAAGATCTAGGTCACTAGCATTGCAACAGCAAGTAGATATCACCGTGTGCCCTACTAAGGATGATCAATGCAGTAATGAGTGGTCCCTTCCCATCACCATATTTGCTGACACAAACAATAACCAAATTATAGATGTAGACGAGAACCTCTATTTTCATACCGAAATAAGTGCTTCTACTGGCTACTGGCAAAAAAAGAGGTTTAATTCTCCTTTCATGAAATTCAGCCCTGAAGGGCATGCCTTTTCTACCGCTACTACTTTCTTGTATTGCCCTTATTCAGCTAAAAACACTCTCGCCAAACAAGTAGTCATCAATTTTCAAGGCCGAATTAGAATTCATAATTACTTATCAAGGAGCAACATTCCTTATGCAAATTTAGCCCCATTATCATGCTATCTAGATTAAATACCCGGCTGACCAGGCATGTAAATATGTGAGGCAGAACACACCTCAACACCATCTCAGCCCAAGAACCTTAAATATCAACCGTTAGTCCGCTTTCATTGGCATAACAGCCCGAAAAATCATTATATGATACATATGAAAAATACTAATATAGAAACATACCGTCAGCGTGGGCTTTCGCTTCTAGAGCTCATGATTGCCACTCTTATTTTGGTCATATTGACAACTGTCGCTATACCTAGCTTAAAAGGCTTTATGGGCGGCAAGTCAATTGAATCTATTGCCAAAGTATTTGAGCAAAGCATTCGCTCAGCCAGGTCTCAAGCTGCTGACCGCAATACAAGCATTCGTGTACGCCCGATTCTAAATGGTTCTAATTGGAACGAAGGCTTTCAATTAGAATTCACAAATGCCGCTAATAATACTGAAATTATTAACCAAGTTGAAATCAGATCAAACGAATTACAACTTACAAGCCCTCTATTTTCCAGTGCAACCCCCCTAACCTTCGATCCAAGTGGAACAGCTATTCAGACAGGGTCCTTTACAATGAAGTTTTCTGATTGTAGCGACAGCTCAAAAGTATTCACCTATACAATTTTAACCTCTGGTTTAATGAAAAAAGTCGAATCTAGAAATGGAGGCTGCTAATGATAACCCCCCGTCAAAATGGCTTCGCTATGATTGAAATAATGGTCACAGCCGTAATTTTAGCCATCGGTATTTCCGGTATGGGAGTATTACTATTAAAATCGATTCAAAGTTCGCAAGATAATTCTCAAAAATCACAAGGGATGTGGATTGTACAAGATCTAGTTGGTCGTATGCGTGCAAATTCTGAAGGCATGAGAGCAAAAGCTTATGAAACAAGTGGAGCCGTTAACTGCACCCAGGTAAAAATGTGTAGTGACTATAATGATGATGGTTTCAAGTCCAGTGAATCCTGCACTACCAGAGAAATGGCCAACTTTGACCGCTGGATAACGGCTTGTGGGGTCAGCGCCCAAGTATACGATGCAGCAAGTGATACGTATTTATACGACAGCCCCGCCGATTCAATAATCAACCCAGAGCTAAATGTAACCTGCACAGATACGACCGATAGGACTAGCAGCTATAGCGGGGAAGATGACTGCGTCCGATATTTTATAGAATTAACATGGGATACCAAGCTTCAGCAGGGCGCACCAGATGCCGCCGATAGGACCTTTAAAAGCCAATTTAGTATGGTTATGGAGTCAAACTAATGTTAAAGCAAAAAGGGTTTTCTCTTATTGAATTAATGGTTGCAAGCGTAATTGGTATCGTGCTGCTAGCTGGTGTGACCAACCTATTAATAACGACAAACAGAACAGTAAGCTTGAGCGATGGAGTTGCTCAGAATCAAGAAACAGGCCGCTTTGCTATGGCCTATTTAAGTAAACACTTACGGGAAGCGGGTTACAACCCCGACTTTATTGCTTTCACCCCCCCATTATTAATTACTTCGGGGGATATTGACTGCACCGCATCACCCATAAATGATGCTTGTGCTGTCAACAATCTAAGCAGTAGAGGTGATCGAATTTCGGTGGTCTTTACACTTGTTGACGGTGAATCGGCACGTAGCTGCGCAGGCACAGATTTGGTTGCAGATGCAGCCACTGGGACTCGGCAGTTTGCAACCGTGTTTGGGGTAAATAGCAACCCTCTTTCAACTTCCGAAAAAGATTTACAATGTGGCACATTTGATATTGATAATAATACGTGGATTGATAGTAATATTTCAATATTAAGCAATGTTGAAGCCTTTGATTTTCTGGTTGGACTCGCAGCTACCTCTGACTCTAAAAGCACCTCTCGCTATGTCACTGTTGATCAAGTTACCGACAACAACTTAATACGCAGTATCAGAATTGCCATATTAACAACCAGCCAAGATCAGGGAGATAAAAACAAACTTCAATCACAATTATCAACTAGAAAGTATGCACTATTAGATAGTGTCTATGAATTTACTGATGGCCAATTACGTAATATTTTCAGCAATACAATAGAGCTTCCAAATTCCATAGAAGCTGCGGGGCTAAACTAATGAAAAGTGCCAAGAGAAATAAACAAACCGGCTCAACTCTAGTCGTTGCCCTAGTATTATTAACCATTATTACTATGGTCTCCTTATATTCTTTAGAGGGCACCAATATTCAAAGTAAAATGGTGGCAAACAGCTTATTTACATCGCTCACTCATCACGAGTGCCGCAACGAGCAAGAAGCTAGTATTCGTTACTATAATGAAAATGGTGGGGTAAATAGAGAGGAATTACTCAATCTTCGAGAGCTGGCATCTCCTGTATTAATTTCACAGCCGATAACACTTAGCAATGCAGTTCACCCCCCTAAATCTGATTCGATCACCAGTACATGGGAATATTTTGGAGAAGCTCCTGCCTCTAGGCCCGGTTACGATCTAGATGTAGAGAGTCCAACAGTGGCGTATTTGTACGAAAATGATTGCTTCGCTCAATTTCGCTTCGCACAAAACGATCAAACACTAGGGGCTGTTGTTGAAGGCCTAAGACAAACCGGAAACTTTGAATAAAAGGCTACCTTATGAAATACATTATTAACATCATCACTATTGCAATATTATTTTCTTACAGCCACCTTGGCTACTCGGCTAAAGCATTGGATATAGCGCTTGAAATGAACAGTTTTCAAGTGGAGTTTTATGACGCCAGCCAACAAGGAAAAGTGCGAGTTAGTGATTGCAACCAATGCAAGCAAAAACTCTACACCTTTGATCAATCCGTTAGAATCACCAAATCAGGGCAAGATGCAACCATTAAGCAATTATTGGCGGACCAATGGTCTGCCAAGTTCCCCACTATATTTCTAAACCCAAAAAACAAACAGATCATTCTGATCGCTTATTAAAGGGGATAACGATGAAAACATTTAATATATTTACAAAATTTACAGTCAGTTCCCTCACCGTTTTGATATCGACCTTGCCTATAGCGCATGCTGATGATACTGAAATTTACGGTACTAATGGTGTCAATGATGCGAACAAGTATGCCAATCCCAACGTAATGATCATTGTTGACACCTCGGGCAGTATGCAAGGGTCGGCAAGCTATACAGTCAAAACCCCTTACGTGAATAGTACCGTTTACTCAGGCTCATTCACTAGAATATTGCCCAACCCTAATTATAAAAATGGCTGGGGTTATCTCGAATCACGGCTCAAACAAAGCAATTCAAACTGCACCAGTGAATTATCCACATTAGATACTACTGGTACTGTCACGTCTAAATTTCGTGAATGGGACACTGGCTCGTCTACTTGGGTAGCCCTTTCTTCGTCAAAAGAGAATAGTCGATACATTCAATGCCACGATGATGGCTGGGAATACACTCTTTATTCGCCTAACTATGTAAACTGGTTTCACACAAACAATACTGTAGAGCAAGTGTCCACTCGCATGGCAGTTGTCCAGAATGCTATTGGCAGTCTTGTTGATAACTTAAAAGACGTGAATGTTGGCCTTATGCGATTTAATAGTGATGGCGAGGGCGGAAATGTAGATGTTGCAATTGGTGACATAACCAGTACTAAAACACCCATTACAAATACAGTAAACGGATACGGTTCTGGTGGTGGTACCCCCCTTACTGAAGTGCTTTATGAGGCTGGTCGCTATTATCATGGTAAAACCCCTGCATATGGCAGTAGCAGTGTCGGCACTGTCAGTGGAGGAAAATACATTTCACCAATTACGGCGCAGTGCCAAAAAAACAATATTATATTATTCACTGACGGAGAGCCATCTGGCGACCAAGGGGCAAACGACAATGTTGAGGATTATATTGACGATTTAAACCCTCCTGCTGCTGCCGGAATTGACTCCAGTTGCTCGGATTCATCCCCAGATGGTACCTGCCTAGATGAAATGGCGTATTACTTAGCAAATAAAGATGCCTCTACGGCATATCTGAATGACCAGGTAATTAAAACCTACACCATAGGTGGCTTTGGTTTAAACAGTGCAGTTGAACTGCTTTCCAAAACGGCAACTAAAGGTCAAGGGGATTTTTACGCTGCCGACAATGCTGAAGATTTAGCCGTTGTTCTTTCGGACATTTTTAAAGATATTCTCGCTACAAATACAACATTCACCGCCCCTGCAGTATCAGTTAATGCATTTAACGCATCTGAACACAGGGATGAACTGTTCTATGCACTATTCCGTCCTGACGATAAAACCAACTGGGCAGGTAACCTAAAAAAATATCGATTAAGCTCCGCTGGCAATGTTTTAGATAAGGATGGAAATGCTGCCATTGATACTGATACAGGTTACTTTGCCACAGGGTCCACCGGTTTTTGGAACATCAGCAATCCAATTGTTCCTGATGGCGGCGTTGTAGATGCCGGAGGGTTTTCTGGAAAATTAACGCTTGCACGAAACGTTCTCAGCGATAATGGCATAGGCCCATTATTATCATTTGATAATGCCAGTAACGCTGAAACATTGGATATGGAATCCGCGTTAAGTACCGACGTTGTAAAACTAAAAAGCTGGGTAAATGGAATAGATGTTTTAGACGAAGATGGTGATGACAACTTTACCGAAGCTCGTAATTCAATAGGTGACCCGCTTCACAGTGAGCCACTTGTGGCAACGTACGGGGGAACAGCTGCAGCCCCTGATAGCACCATATTTTTTGGTACCAACCAAGGGTTCATTCACGCCGTCAATGCGAATAGTGGAACAGAAGTATTTTCATACTTACCAAAAGAACTTCAATCCATTCAAAAAGATTATTATGACAATACCCTACCTGCCATAAGTCGCCCTTATGGAATGGACGGTTTAATTACATCTTGGATCAAGGATGCAAATAAGAATGGTGTTATTTACGACAGCGCCAATCAGTTAGAAACAGGTGAACATTTATATATTTATGCTGGGATGCGCAGAGGCGGCCTGAATTATTATGCCCTTAATGTGACCGATCGAAATTCGCCTAAGCTACTATTTAAAATTGAGGGTGGAGCAGGTGACTTTACCAAACTAGGGCAAACCTGGGGTCGCATGACCATAGCTAAAGTTATGTTTAATGGTGTAAGCCGTCAAGTTGCATTCATCCCCGGCGGATACGACACAAACCAAGATAGTAATACCGTTCGTGAAGACGACAGTATGGGCAACGTCATATACATGGTAGATGCCTCTGATGGCACTTTACTTTGGAGCGCCAGTAACAGTGATGCCAATACAATTGTTCCCGACATGAAGAATAGTATACCGGCCAGCATTAGTGCTATTGATATTAACGGTGATCAAAATATAGATTACTTCTTTGCTGCTGATACTGGTGGACGAGTGCTACGTTTTGATATTAATCCGAGTAATACCGATGCTACCGACTTTGCTTATGGAGGCGTCATTGCTGACTTAGCCGAAAACGATGAAGCGAATAACCGTCGATTTTATAGTAAACCCAGCGTAGCACTGGTAAAAGACAATCAAAATGGTAACTACTTAAGCATTGCCTTAGGCTCAGGCCATCGAGCTGCCCCAACAAGTAACAAAGCTGTTCAAGATCGGTTTTATGTTTTAAAAGATACTAATATTAACTCTATGCCACCCAGTTTTTTTAATCCTTCTAGTTCTAATGATACAAGCTTTTATGATGCTTATAAGCTTGAGGAAGCTGGAACCTCAATTAATTCAGGCGATGCAGACTCCAAGCTTGTCTATAACGCCACGAATTTAATTTCAGGTATCGAGCCAACAAGTTCAATGAAAAAGTTAATGATTGAGGGCGGTGGCTGGTATATTAATTTAACGACAATAGGTGAAAAATCCTTTACACAGGCGACCACATTCTCTGGCGCCATACTATTCACTACCTTTAGTCCTTCAGGTACGACCCTAGGCTGTGGGGCCGACACTGGTATCGCTCGCTTATATGCACTAGATCAGCAATGGGCGAGTCCTGTCATAGATTTAAATAATGATGGTGTAATAGATGAAAAAGATGGTTCCGAAACATTAGCTCACTCCGGTATTGCGCCTCGTCCAGTCGTTATTTATAGACCTGATGGGGGAAAAAGCATAGCCATCGGCACCGAAACAATTGATGATTCTCGATTCGAAGAAAAAAGATCAAGTGATGATTGTGCTGATAATAATTCTTGTGAAGAAGAAGTATTTAAGTGTGAAAGCAATAATTGTTATGTGACTCCAGTCTACTGGCGTCAAAATGAAAATTACTAATATAAGGTGTCACATGAATAAACAAAATGGATATTCATTGGTAGAATTAATGATGGTTCTAGCGATAATCGGCATCATTGCTGGTGTTGCTGTTCCTTCTTACAAAAGCAATGTTCAAACATCTGCCAGAGGGAGTTCTATGAATGAGTTATTAGATATAATGAGGGCTCAAGAAAATTATTCAGCCAATAATTTTTCATACTCAAGCGATTTGAGGGATTTAAATTATAGTAACCCTCATATTGTTGAAGGTGAAAAATACAGTGTCGCAGCAAGTACGTGTGCCGACGGATCTGCAATAACATCTTGCGTTCTATTAACAGCAACGCCACAGAATGGTCAAACTGGCGGACCCATCACTATTAATAGTCGTGGTGAAAAAACTAAAAATGGTTCAGCTGGCTGGAAATAATAATACCTCTTTAATACTGGGCCTATACAATTGTACAGGCCCAGTATTACTATCAAAACTCTCCCACATAAACTTAGTCAGTCTAACTATCGCTAATTCCCCTAGCGTTTAACTTTAATAAGTAAAAGTATTTTATCAATAGCTCTGCCTACCAATATAGATATATGGCAACGCCCATGATACCCCCCTCATCAGTACTTAGGGTCTAATAATGTTAGGCAATGGAAACTTTACTATCAGGTACCAGAGTGTTTATTTAAACAGCTAATGTAATACTAGCTTCACGACCACGACAGCTTATTCTGCGCTATAAAAAAACCCGCATATTTCTATGCGGGTTTAAAGTTCAAACACTCGAATCAAAGTATTTTAAAACATTACTATTAGCCTAAGCTTCTTGAGCACCAAATATTGCACTGGCGTTTAGCCCCTGCTTCTCCATTATTTCACGCATGCGCTTTAAAGCTTCTACCTGGATCTGGCGAACACGTTCGCGGGTCAAACCTATCTCGTGCCCTACTTCTTCCAATGTACTGGTCTCATAGCCACGTAAGCCGAATCGACGGGCGATTACTTCTCGCTGTTTCTCTGTAAGGTCATCTAGCCAATGATCTAGGCTATGACTGATGTCATCATCCTGAAGCATCTGACAAGGATCATTAACAGTATCATCTGCAATGGTATCTAATACTGATTTTTCGCTGTTGTAGCCTAGTGGAGAGTCTACAGAGGTTACTCGTTCGTTAAGGCCTAACATGCGCTTAACATCAGAAACGGGCTTATCTAATAACTCGGCAATTTCTTCTGCACTTGGTTCATGATCTAGCTTTTGGGTCAATTCACGTGCTGCACGTAAATACACATTTAATTCTTTAACAACATGGATAGGCAAACGAATGGTACGCGTTTGGTTCATGATGGCCCGTTCAATGGTCTGACGGATCCACCAGGTTGCGTAGGTTGAAAAACGGAAGCCACGTTCTGGGTCAAACTTTTCTACCGCTCTAATCAGGCCTAGGTTGCCTTCTTCGATCAGGTCTAACAAAGTTAGGCCTCGGTTCACATAACGACGTGCTATTTTCACCACTAAACGAAGATTGCTCTCAATCATACGCTTGCGGCCTTTCTCATCACCTTTACGAGCTAGACGAGCAAAGTGAACTTCTTCTTCCGGTGTAAGTAATGGAGAGAAGCCTATTTCATTAAGATACAACTGAGTGGCATCAAGATTCTTTTGTACTTCAGTCTCAGATGAGATTTCATCAATTTCTTTTTTAACGACCGCTTTTTTAACCGGTGTTTTTTTAGCAACTACTTTTTCTTCTTTTGTTTTTACCGACTTAAGCGATTTTGTTTTCGCTTTTGTTTTTTTAGCTTTAACTTCGCTAATCTCTTCAACTAATGCCAAGTCTGATTCAAACTCAACATTGTCTTGTAATTCCTTTTTAACTGCCATCGCCTTAGCCCCACCCAATGGTATTGTTATTATATTGTCACCCCGACCTTGTATATTCAAAAGCCGTTCCAACTAACAACATTTATGATCTTTAAATCCGATCTACATTAGGTGAGTGATTTTTATTTCACCTTCGGTAGATATTTAATCGGATTAACCGGTTTCCCTTGGCGACGGATTTCAAAGTGAAGTTTTACTTTATCCGTCCCGCTAGAACCTATTTCGGCAATGACTTGACCAGCTTTAACTTTTTGACCTTCTTTAACCAACAAACGTTTATTGTGTGCGTATGCACTTAGATATTGTTCGTTGTGCTTAATGATCACTAAGTTGCCATATCCGAGTAACCCACTACCTGAATAGACCACTGATCCTGCCGCTGCTGCCATTACAGATTCCCCTATGCGACCGGTTATATCAATCCCCTTGTTTACGGGTCTTTTCGATGAAAATTTGGCGATTACCTTGCCTTTACTGGGCCACTGCCAAGTAAGGCCATGGCTGGAACTTTCCACTACTGGCGGTTTTGAACGGGTTTTGAAGGCACTTGGGCCCTTTGCTGAAGTACGTGTTTTGGGTTTCGTCAAACTTTTGGAATTTAGTTTGGATGCAGGCGCTTTATAGTTATCTCGATGAGTAATATTTAACTTTTGACCAGGGAAAATAGTATAAGGAGCGGGTATAGAGTTAGCACTCGCTAACGCTTTATAGTCCCACCCGTAGCGCCACGCAAGTGAGAACAATGTCTCACTTTTTTTAACAATATGGATATCTCTGGATAACGGCTTATCACCAAACTTTTGCTCCACAGAGACAAAGCCCGCGCAGCCAGATAGGGTTAAAACAGCAATTAAAATACACAGTCTTCTGAGTAAATTTAGAGGTCTACTCATTTGATGGTATTTTTGACACTCTGATAGCGGCACTGAAACTCCGAACATGGTATTTCTATTTATTATTCAAGTTAGTTATTTCCTAGTACAAAGTTATCAGAAAATCTTCTTAAAAAAAGATTTTGATCACATTGCTAAGACTATCTTTTGGCATTTGCCAATTTTTTGCTTCTAAAATTAGATTAATAAGCTAGCGAATTAAGTATACAACTGATCATAAATCAGCCAGCGCTTTCTTTTTCCCTCTAGAATCTAACCACAACACACCCAGTAAACCGATCAAAAATGTGACGATTGATAGCAGTATTTGAGGATCCGAATGACTCCAAGGTAAAATTGGCATATCTAGAAATGGGACTGATTCGCCTTTACTGTTCAAGCGATAACTAAGAACAGCCTTCCAAGGCCAAACTTTAATCAAAGCTCCAATCATAAATCCCGTTAATAAAGCTAACATGGGGGATCTGTAATACTTGAATATCCAAGCCAGAACTCGAGAAAACGTCATAATCCCCACTAAACAACCAGCGGCAAAAATGCTCAACACAGCCAAATCGAACCCTTTTATAGCGGCGATTACCTGCCCATATACGCCCAGTAGCAGCAAAATAAAACTGCCTGAAATGCCAGGTAGGATCATGGCGCAAATAGCGATGGAGCCCGCGAAGAAAAGAATCAGAGGTGTTATCTGCACTTCAGTAGCCGAAGAAAAGCTAATTGCCCCCACTAACACGGCCCCAACAACCAATAAAAACACATGCTTAATATCCCAGCTTTCAACCTGTTGCCCCACATGAAAGACACACGCCAATACCAAACCAAAGAAGCCTGCCCAAGTGGGCACGGCAAAATGCTCTAATAAATAATGAATGACTCGAGCAAATAATAATATGCTTGTGGCTGCGCCTAATAAGATAGACAGTAAAAAAGTACCGTCGATCTGCTTCCAAGCGGTTTTAACCCCGTGGTTTTTCAACGTGATAATCGTATCTAACCCAACACTTTTAATCCCATTGATGAGTCGTTCATATATACCCGTCAATAACGCGATGGTTCCACCAGACACACCAGGGACAATATCAGCCGCCCCCATCGCCATACCCTTTAAAAAATTCCAGATCACAACGGCTTCCTTTTAACGAATGCTTCCATTTACTTTTGTGTGCCCGTTAACATGGGTACAAATTTAACAGGCTCAAGCTTGTGCTTATTAAAGCCTTCTTCATCACGAACAACCATGATTAGGTCTTGTTTCTCATCATCGCCCACTGGCAGTATTAATCGCCCACCTACTTTTAGTTGTTCGGCTAATTCTGGCGGAATACGGTCAGGAGCGGCAGCAGATAATATGGCATCGTAAGGGCCTTCTTCTGGCCAGCCCCAATTACCGTCTGAATGCTTAAATTTAACATTATTGATTCGTAATAAAGACGCCGTCTTTTTGGCTTTTGCTTGCAACGGCGCAATACGTTCGACACTGTAGATCCGACCTACAAGTTGAGACAACACAGCTGTTTGATAGCCACAGCCAGTGCCTATTTCTAAAACACTTTCTAGAGGTCCGGCTTCTAACAGAAGCTCTGTCATTTTAGCCACTATATAAGGCTGGCTTATGGTTTGACCAAAGCCAATAGGCAGCGCGGTATCTTCGTAAGCCCTATGACTAAGAGCCTCTTCTATAAAAATATGTCGCGGAGTGTTCGCCATAACCTCAAGTACGTCTTTATTTTTAATGCCCTGCTCACGTAAACGAGACACTAAACGGTCCCGAGTACGCTGGCTTGTCATGCCAATACCTTGTAACTGCAAAGGTGTCACTGTTTCAGCTCCATTTGTGTATTACTCAATTGCGCAGTAAGTACTTCATTACCTTTATAACCCGTCATATCAACTTGTATGGCTGTGATCGAAACCATGTTATTACTAACCGCATAAAAGTCTGTACCTGGTCCTGCATCATCCCCCTGCCCGACACCATTAATCCAATAATAATCTTTACCTCTTGGATTTTGAGTTTTAATAGGAGGGTCACAACGATGTCGATGACCTAGTCGGGTTACCTGAATTCCTTTAATCTGATCATAAGGAATATCGGGAACATTGATGTTAATGAGTGTTCTGTCGGGAAGGTTTAAGTCTTTCAATTGAGGCAACAAATTTAATACGAGCTTCGCTGCTGTTTCAAAGTTTTGATTGCCTACCAAGGATACCGCTATTGGTGAGTATTTTAAGAAACGCCCCTCCATAGCGGCTGCGACTGTGCCTGAATATATAACATCATCACCCAAGTTAGGGCCCGAATTAATTCCTGATATGACACGATCAGGCTCTGAATGACATAAGGTATTCATACCTAGGTTGACGCAATCCGTTGGCGTTCCATTCACACTAAAAAAACCATTTTCTAATACAGAAGCATTCAATGGCCTATCAAGTGTTAACGAGTTACTGGCGCCACTCCTGTCGCGGTCGGGTGCAACCACACTAAATGTATATCCCGCCAATTTACACTGCTCAGCCAAAGCAAGAAGGCCAGGGGCCATGGCCCCGTCATCGTTAGACAGTAAAAGGTTCACTCCTGCGTACCTTGTATGTCATTATTTTCGGATTCAATTTCTTTAGCTTTCTTCAATGCTATTTCATGATATCGAGCACTTTCATCCACACGAACGGCTTCTGTTATTTGTCCTAGCTCGCGTAATACTGATGTTGCATAGAATCCTGATGCCAATTCAAATGATAGCTCTAGAACATCGTCACTTAGCCACTCCCAATTTAGTTCAGGAATCAATAAACGGGTGGCTCGACGCTCTTGTTTCATACCTTGCTTTTCAATGCCTTTAGAAAAAATAGGGTTCTCATGGGCAACAGATTTTTCGAGTTCTAACAGTTTTTCAGAAGCCAGGCTTTCACCTCGCCCCCACATAGCACACGTAGGATGAATCTCACGTTGGTTAAAACGTTCTGTTTCTTCTGGTGTACCTTCCTGACGAAAGCCTCTTAAGCTGCCTGCAAACCCAAACACTTCACCATCGATGGCCTTTGTCCAAGTATCCGCTTTAATCCGGTTAGCAAGCATTTGATTAAACAGATAAGAGCGTGATGCAGATAAATACATGGAAGTTTTTTGACGATTACGAGGACGCTTTCCTGTTTTGTAAAACTTTTCAGCTTGATATAGGTTTTCATTGTTATGGCCAAAACGTTGCCCACCAAAATAATTTGGCACACCATTGCTTTTAATTAACTCTAGGCGCTCTTCAACTTCAACTCTATCACCAATCACATTACGTAAGGTCAATTTAAATTGATTACCGCCTAATGCCCCACGCTTTAATTTTACGCCGTAAAAACCTTTTTCTAATAACGTAAATTCATCACCGCTGAATACATGTGTTAAATCTGGCTCTTTATTTTTAATCGGTAAACTGAACCACTGACGCGTCACACCATGACGGTCTTTTAAACCGGCATATCCTACATCCTTCAAATCAATCTTTGCATGGTTTGCCAGCTTTCTTGCTAACCAGTGGGTGTTAGTGCCTTTCTTTTCTATATACAAGTACATATGAGGGCCAGACTCGACCAGTTCTCGATTCGTAACTTCATTCACCTGAAAGTCTTCATCAAGCGTTCTGAATTCTGCTTGCATATTTAATTCTGAATAAGCTTTAGGCCAATTAGTTTGATATGGATTAGGCTTTATATGGTCGGGGGTATTATCGCTAGTGGCATCATTCATTGTTCAAATCTCTATAGGCATCAGTAATGCAACGGCTTCAACTGCAATGCCTTCTTTTCTACCAACAAACCCCAATTTTTCGGTTGTGGTGGCTTTTACATTCACTTGGTCAATATCTAACTGCAAGTCTTGAGCAATAGTCGCTCGCATGGTTTGTATGTGAGGGGCCATTTTAGGGGCTTGCGCCATAATGGTGATATCGACATTTCCTACCTTGTACTTTTTATCAGTCACACTATTCATAACGTGCTTTAGAAGTTCTCGACTATCTGCATTTTCAAATTCAGGGTCGGTATCCGGAAAATGATGCCCTATGTCTCCCAATGCAGCAGCGCCTAATAAAGCGTCACTCAGTGCATGCAGAGCAACATCGCCATCGCTGTGCGCGATCAATTCACACTCATAAGGAATAGCGACGCCGCATATCATAATTCTTGAGTCATCTTTTGGCTCAGAGAATTTATGTACATCAAATCCATGACCTATTCTAAACATGGGCACTCTCTTTTAATGCTTGATTAAGATAAGAATCGGCTAATGCTAAGTCATCTGGTCGAGTGACCTTAATATTAGATGGGTCTCCGCTTATCATTTTTGGAGACAAGCCAATATATTCAAGTGCTGAAGCTTCATCTGTAATGTTTACATTATTTGTAAGGCATTGAGTTATGGCTTCATACAAAACACCAAGCGTGGCCATTTGCGGTGTCAGTGCATGCCATAAATTATTGCGATCAACTGTTTTAATTACATTACCTTCAGCATCGGTACGCTTCATGGTATCTCGCACTTGTAATCCCAAAAGGGAACCATGTGAGTTTTTTGACTGATAAAGTGCATCTAGATCAGCGGGTGTGATGCAGGGGCGTGCGGCGTCATGAACCATTACCCAAACATTATCATTTAAGCCCATTCCTCTTAAATGGTTTAATCCATTTAAGACCGAGTCGTAACGCTCTTTCCCACCGGAACAAACCTCAATCTTTGGATGATTATTCAAATTAAGTTCAGGCCAGTATTCATCTTCAGCCGAAATAGAAACAATTATTTTTTCAAAATAATCAAATGCTAGAAGGCGCTCTAACGTGTGCTCTAGTATGGTTTTATCAGAAATGTTTAGGTATTGTTTTGGACGGTCGGCTTGCATTCTAGAACCGACACCCGCAGCAGGCACGACTGCATACAAGCTAGACACTAGCGATTTCCTTCAAGTTTTGGCTTAACAACAATAAAATAGGTTTCATCTTCTTTTACCATGCCCAATTCTTTTCGGGCTTTGGCTTCGATTGAGCCCATGCCAGATTTAATCGCAACAATTTCTTCTGCCAATACTTGGTTACGAGCATCTAATGCTGCATTCAGCTCTTTTTGCTCTTCTATTTGATTTTGCATATACATACTTGAACGCATTCCGCTTTCATCAAACCAAAGCTGGTATTGAAGCCAAACAAATAAAATGGCAACAATTGGCTTCCAAATATGTTCTTTTACTGAATCTACCAGCGCCATTTTTATTATTATCCGCACTCAATTAAATTAACAATATGGCTGCCCATATGTAAAACAGGTATGACAAATACCAATAAAGGGAAACCTAAGTTTCCCTTTATTTAAACTCAAGCTTTAACTTATAAAGCTTGAGTTTTAAAACACCATTTTTATCGTATTAATGACGACTCAAATAGTGATTACTGACCTTTAACTTCAGAAAGTCCGTTATAAACAGCTTTTGAACCCAACTGCTCTTGGATACGTAATAGACGGTTATATTTTGCAACACGGTCTGAACGGCATAAAGAACCTGTTTTGATTTGTCCTGCACATGTGCCAACGGCTAAGTCTGCAATCGTTGTATCTTCAGTTTCACCTGAGCGATGTGAGATAACAGCTGTAAAGCCTGCATCTTGAGCCATTTTAATGGCCTCAAGCGTTTCTGTCAGAGATCCGATTTGGTTAAATTTGATCAAAATTGAGTTAGCAATGCTTTCATCAATACCACGCTTAAGGATCTTAGTATTGGTTACGAATAAATCATCACCAACTAGTTGAACTCGGTCACCTAGTTTTTCAGTTTGGTATTTCCAACCAGCCCAATCACTTTCGTCTTGACCATCTTCAATTGAAACAATTGGGTATTGATCACAAAGCTCTGAAAGGTAATCCGAGAATTCTTCAGCAGAGAATACTTTTCCTTCTCCAGCAAGATCGTACTTACCATCTTTATAAAACTCTGAAGATGCGCAATCTAGAGCAAGTGTAATGTCTTTACCAAGCTCGTAACCAGCGTTAGATACAGCAATTTTAATGACAGCTAATGCTTCTGCATTTGAGGCAAGGTTAGGAGCAAAACCCCCTTCATCACCAACTGAAGTGCTCAAACCTTTATCTTGTAAAACTTTCTTAAGGCTATGGAAAATCTCTGCACCAGCCTTAAGGCCTTCGCTGAAAGATGTAAAGCCAACAGGCTGAACCATAAACTCTTGAATATCGACGTTATTGTCTGCGTGCTCGCCACCATTGATGATGTTCATCATTGGTAAAGGCATGCTGAATTTGCCAGGAGTACCGTTTAATTCGGCAATGTGCTCGTATAATTCAATGCCTTTAGAAACAGCAGCGGCCTTAGCAGCCGCTAAAGACACAGCAAGAATGGCGTTAGCGCCTAATTTTGCTTTGTTTTCAGTGCCATCTAGCTCAAGCATTTTTTCATCAAGGGCGCGTTGTGCCGTTGCATCCATACCTAGTAAGGCTTCTTTAATTTCGCCATTGATGTTGTTAACCGCTGTTAATACACCTTTACCTAAATAACGAGATTTATCACCGTCACGTAATTCTAACGCTTCACGAGAACCTGTTGATGCTCCTGAAGGTGCACAAGCAGTTCCAAAAAAACCACCTTCTAACAATACATCCGCTTCAACGGTAGGGTTACCGCGGCTATCCATAACTTCGCGTGCTTTAATGTCTACGATCTTAGCCATACTAGCTATATCTCCGATCAATATATTTAAATGTTATTTGTTTAATTAATTCTAAATTTAAAGTTTTATGCGCCAGCTTGCTTAATAGCCGCTGCTACAAACGCTTCAAATAATCCATGACCATCACGTGGTGTGGATGTAAATTCTGGGTGAAATTGGCAAGCAACAAACCAAGGGTGATCAATTACTTCAACCACTTCAACTAAATTGCCGTCCATTGATTTACCAGCAATGCGAAGGCCATTTTTCTCAAGCGTTTCAATGAAGTTATTATTTACTTCATAACGATGACGATGGCGCTCAAGAATAGTCTCTTGACCATATGCCGAAGCAGAAAGTGAACCCGATTCTAGTCGACATTCTTGTCCACCTAAGCGCATGGTACCACCCAAATCTGACTCTTCAGTACGCTGCTCTGTATCGCCCTCTGCAGTTGTCCACTCGGTGATCAAACCAACAACTGGATTAGCTGTATCTTTTGCAAATTCGGTACTGTGTGCGTCTTCTAAACCACATACGTTACGAGCAAACTCAATAACAGCACTCTGCATACCTAAACAAATACCTAAATAGGGTACCTTGTTTTCACGAGCATATTGAACAGTACGAATCTTGCCTTCTACGCCACGATTACCAAAGCCACCAGGAACCAAGATTGCATCTTTACCTTCTAAGATAGAGCAGCCATCGCGTTCAATGATTTCAGAATCGATATATTGAATGTTTACTTTTGTGCGGTTTTTCAGCCCAGCATGATCAATGGCTTCTATTAGAGATTTGTAAGCATCTAACAATTCCATGTATTTGCCGACCATGGCGATGTTAACTTCTTTCTCTGGGTGCATCTTGGCTTCAACTACCTGATCCCATTCGCTCAAATCAGCCGGATCACATTCTAAGCCAAATTTCTCAATAACATAGTCATCAAGACCCGTCTCCTGGAGTAACTTAGGAATACGGTAAATAGTATCTGCATCTTCCAAAGGAATAACTGCGCGTTCTTCAACGTTTGTGAAAAGGGCTATTTTACGTAAAGACGCAGCATCGATACGGTGATCAGAACGACACACTAATATGTCTGGCTGCAAGCCTATTGATAGCATTTCTTTAACACTGTGCTGTGTCGGCTTGGTTTTAGTCTCGCCTGCTGTGGCAATGTATGGCACTAAGGTTAGGTGCATGGAAAGCGCACGCTTACTGCCCAACTCTACTTTCAACTGACGAATGGATTCTAAGAAAGGCAGAGATTCGATATCGCCTACGGTGCCACCAATCTCAACAAGTGCTATTTCAGCGCCTTCAGCACCTTCGTATACACGTCGCTTAATTTCATCTGTGATATGCGGGATAACCTGAACAGTGCCGCCCAAATAGTCGCCACGACGCTCTTTTTTCAGGACGTCTTGGTAAATACGACCTGTGGTAAAGTTATTACGACGACCCATTGTTGTACGGATAAAACGCTCGTAATGGCCTAAATCCAAATCTGTTTCTGCACCATCTTCCGTTACGAATACTTCACCGTGCTGGAATGGGCTCATTGTGCCAGGATCAACGTTGATATACGGATCCAACTTCAGCATGGTGACATTCAAACCACGGGCTTCTAAAATAGCCGCTAAAGAAGCTGACGCAATGCCTTTGCCCAAAGAGGACACAACACCGCCGGTGACGAATATAAAACGAGTCGACATATATAGAAGAATCCGAGTTTAAGGGTTGGATTTTGTGTAACGAGATGGCGCTGCAGTTTACCTGAACATGGGCTCTGGGTAAATCGAAGATAGCCTTCGTTACAACAATTGTTGCCATTAGCTATCGTAAATATTAGCTTAAATGCCCTAGGCTGGTAGGAAATGCTTAATTAGGATTAAAACCGCTTAACATAGATTACGACTCGGCGATTAGCCGCCCTCATATCATTTGTGATTTTCTGACTTTCATCCAGTGATTGTTTTGGTCTTGAATCCGCATAACCCGCGGCCTTTAGACGAGATTTATGCACCCCCTTGGTAATCAAGTATTTGACCACATTGCTTGCTCTTGATGAGCTTAACTCCCAATTAGAGGGGAATCGAGGGGTATTAATAGGCACATCGTCAGTGTGCCCCTCTACTTCAATTAGGTGGGTTTCATGACTGCTGGTTTCTATTACAGTGCTGACCTCATCTAGCATAGGCAGTGCCTGAGGCCTTAAAGCAGCGCTGCCCGAGTCATACAAAGAAAAGTTAGAAAACTCAACTCGGACTCCTTTTGCATCAATATCGACCGCAACATTTTCAGACATATCGTGTTCTTTTATGATTTCATCTAGCTCTTTCTTGATATCTGTAAACGGTGTGACGACGTCTTCATTGGTGAGTGTGCTGGCTAAACCTTCTTTTAAGGCTTCGATCTTTCCTTGATTAAGGTCAGATACAGAAAGAATCATGACAAAAAATGCCAGCAGCAAGGTAATGGCATCCGCGTAGGTGACAATCCAGCCCTCACCATCGGCATCAAAGGTCGGTCTACGCCGACGCAACCCTCTCTTAGATGCATTATCACTCATAGAGTTTAATCATTTAGCTCTTCAGGAATATAGCGCTTAGCTGGAGAAACATAAGCATTTAGACGGTCTTGTATTAGCAACGGATCTTTCTTTTCAGCCAGAAGCACAAAACCATCGGTGATCATTTGATGCCTAAAATACTCCTGCTCTTGCTTTTCGGTTACCTGTGCCGCAGTGGGCTTAAACAACAAGTTAGATAGCAACACACCGTAAAGCGTAGTTATTAGCGCCAAAGCTAGGCCCTTACCCAAATTGGCCATATCTCCGCCCATATTATCAAGCATAATTATCAAGCCAACGATCGTTCCGACCATGCCAAACCCCGGCGCATACACCCCCATGGTGTTCAATATTTTGGCTTCAAGGGTTTGCCGCTGCCAGTGACTGTCCATAGTGTCACCCATGATGATGCGAATATCTGCTTGCTTATAACCCGCCCCCATAAGCTCGACACCTTGCGCGAGAAAGAAATCACCTTTTTCTTTTTTGGTCAGTGCATCTTCTAAAGCGGTAATGCCACCATCTCGATAAATAGCACTTAACTCTCCAAAACGCTTAACCAAGTCCTTTAAATGAGTTTGCGTGGTATTACTTGATAAAATGGTTTGCATCATCGCTCTCAGAGCATGCATAACCTCTAGAAAACTAAAGCTAATTAATGATGCCGCAAATGTAGAGCCGACAACCATCATGCCGCTCGCAAGACTCACAAACATCATGTAGTTGTCGGTAGACGTTATTACCGCAGCAACAAATAAACCCACCCCTGCAGTAATACCGATTAAGGTACTGGGACTAATCATTTATATAAACCATTTTGTTCTTATCAAGGAGCATAGCTAGCCTTAGCAGCGAATAAAATTATGACGCTTTTTTCTCAGGAACTTCCAGCTGCTCCATAGAGAACTTACCTGTATTAATGTATTCACGAATTTTATGTACGATAGAGCGCCTTGCTTTATCCACTTCCTGCGATGAAATTCGTCCTTCAAATCGCCTCATATCTTCCCGAACCTGAGCTTTTAGTTTAGGCGCAGAGTTTAAAGACTTTAATACATGAATTTTAAAATCATCTGGAGTGCTGCATAAAGCCTGTCCAATATAGTTACGCTCAACTTCACGTAAGGCATTACTTAAAATTTGATGAGGGGTTCTAACCACATCGCCAAAAGTGAAATACAGCTGGCGCAATCGATAGAATGTATCTGGATTGTCTTGCTTTAAGCGCTTCAACACCTTGGACTCTTCGCTGCTACTCATACTATCCAGCATGCTCATCAGCATTCCTAATCCATCAGCATTTACATTTTCAAAACTGGGCACTTGCTGCGCCGATTTTGCCAAGCGATCAGCCACATCTTTAAATGTATCAATGGGAAAGGTTTCAAATTGTCCTAACTCAGCCATAAGCTGTGACTGTCTTTTTTCTGGCACGCGATTAAGCACCCTGGCCGCCTGCTGAGATTCTAACTGGCTAATTACAAGGGCTTGAATTCTGGGGTCTTCGTGCTGAATTAAATACAAAACCTGACTGTCATTGAGCTTATTTAAAAATTCAAAAGGATGGGCGTGAGCAGGGCCATTGTTTTGTATTTTTTGCTGAAGGATTTGATGGAAGTCTTGCAGGTCTCGAAACTGTTGATCTTCCTCAGGAGGCTGGTCAGCTAATTGAGCCATAATACTTTGCAACTGCATCTGCTCAATACTCGGAAATATAGAGCGAAATAAGCTGCGACCTAAGGTTTTATACACAGAAGCAATCATCGGTATTTTATCTTCTTGCGAAACCAAATCTGACATACCAGCTTGTACTGATTGCGGTTGCCCCAAACCGAGCGTGATTATATCTTGCCGCGTCCTTAACATCGCCTGCTTAGAATCTGCTGTATCAGAGACCGTTCCATCAGGTATCGTATGCTCCACGTGTTCTAAAATAGGCATTGAACCACCCTGATGAAGTGGCGCAGGATTATTTGCCACTTCTTTTTTTCTTAACGAAAGTAAAATGAGAGCAATCAGTAAGAAAGCCAGTAGAGACAACAAACCAATCGCTAAGGTATTGAAGTTTTGTTCTAGCCAAGTTTGAGCGGGACCTGTTCCTTGGGCGCCATCAATTACAGTACCTTCTGGTAACTTTGAGAATTCTGTTCGAATAATTTTAAGCTCGTCTCCACGTAAATCATTCAAAGATGCTTTCTGATAAATCAAATTTCGAATAAAGGCTTCTTGCTCAATACTTACATTATTTTCCACCACTAAGGAGACGACTAATTTTTTTATCCGGTTAAACTCCCCTACAGTCTTATCAGGTGCTGTTTGTGTATCCTCATCTTGCCCCTGAGAAGATCCGTCCCATTTAGGCTGACGCTGCTGACGTTGTAAGCGCTGTATCTGTTCACGCATAAATTCAAGCTCAGCATCTTTTTCTTTATCAGCAGGCATATCGACAAAAGGCAGGCCCGGTAAACTTTCAACTTCATTCCCCTCACTATTTTGGTCCAAGTTATTTTTTTGGTAACGCTTAGGAAAGCGTAACTCGGGATATGGAGAATATTGATTCCCCCCTAGATTAGGTGAGGTAGACTTTGTGGTTTTTCCTTTTATTACCTGTCGTATTTTTTCAAGTGTGACATCTACATTGATAATAAATCGGCCTCTACCTAAGTAAGCTTGGATATCTCTCGCCAAGCGATCCTCTAATCGAGACTTTAATTGAATCTCTTCTAAGTCATCCTTTTTCGTAACGACTTCAATTGGCGCTGAATTTTCGGCATGCGCAATTTCAAAAGCCGCCATCATTGAAAGCAGCATCAGAATAACAATCGAAAGTTTATAGAACGAGGGGAAATCTTGAGATTCATATTTCATAATTATCTCCTATTTCACCAGTTGCAAACTTTTTTTAACGTCTTTTAATGACGGATCCAGCTTCAATGCATTGCGCCATGATACTTTTGCATCTTTTTTTCTACCCATTTTATAATAGATACTGCCTTTAAGTGCATGTGCCTGTGCCGATGAAGGAACCAGAGACATGGCTTTATTGGTTTCTTCTAACGCTTTCCAATATGACTTTCGATAAAAAAGTGCTTGGGCACTTAACATATGCTTGGTGGCAGTTGAAAATAACCCTAACGCTTTTTTATTAAAAAACTGCTTTTCTTCCTCATCAGAACCTGGCGTAGCGCCCTGAACTGAAACATCCGAAGATCCTGACTGGCCATTCATAAAAGCATCAGCCCCAACAGTATTAGTGACGCCTCCTGGAGGTAAGTCCATGCTAAAAATAATGTCGCTCTCTCCGGCATTTAACATCATCATTACGTCATAACCAGGGCCATGACGATGAATATTCACTATCCCATGATTCTTTTTGGCATACTCGACATCATCACCCAAATCCATATTATTAATTTCTATAGGCTCTTGCTCTTCGAATGGATTCTCTTCCATATCTAATTGAGCCATACTGCAACCACCCAATATTAAAAAGGTCATTAGAAATAAAACTGATAATTTAATTTTCATTAAGCCTCCTTAAAACCGATAGCCAAGCGTTAAATCCAAACCAGCACCACCAAAATCAGAACTTTCAACATAGCTTGCATCGGTATCCCACTCGACAGACTCTTCGACCAAATACACACCACCTAAGGCCATAAAACCATTTGTTACGAATGGGAATTCCAAACCAAATTTCATCATTAATCCATGACTGCCACTAAAGAAGGCTTGGCCAACGCCCACGTACGCCTTTGTATTCACCCACTCGCTTAATGCTTCGATACGAACATAGACTCGCCCTTCTAAATTAATACCACTCACACTGAACTCATCTGTTGCAGAAAAATTTCTAAAATATTCAGCACCCAAACTGTATTCTATATCTTTGTTTAGAGTGGTTGATTCACGCCTTCTCAAACCAAACCCCGTTACCCTTGCTAACTCAGCATTCGTAACGGCTCCCACACCCTCTCTTGTTGATCCCAAGCCAAATGAACTAATGGTCATTTCCATTTCTATGGTCTCGAATTGAAGCTCTTCCTCTTCACGCGTCGTTTTCTTCGCATACTCTTTAAGCCATAAAAGCTCATTACTCTTTGAACCCACCATTCTTAAGTTAACCGTAAACTTATCCTCATGTACGCTGGCGCTCCAAAGTACAAAAGCATCAACACGAACATCTTTAGATAGATTCCTTAAATCCTGGTTGCTTTGCGCACTTTGACTAACATGCATGCGAGATTTTTCAAAATTAACACGTGTTGTGCGGCACTCAATACAATCAATCACTTCAAAGCGCCCAAGGCCCATGAACTTTCCTAAGAGCTTATTTTCAATCATCAAATGAACTTGCTTAGAAATATTACGATGCAAACGATCACCATTATGATAAAACGCAATTCGCTTTACATCTTTAGTAACGTCTAATAATTCTTCAGGAATAAGAATGGTTTCATCATCTAAGAGACGTGAAAAACCGGCATAAGTGGTCGGTGGCGCACTTAATTGAGGAAGGTTCGCGCTGGCAACTCGCGTTTCAGAATTTGAATATGCCGAGATACTGGCGCAAAAAATAAAAATTAACGCCGATAAAACCACATAATTAACTGTGTAAAGCCCTAGTTCCTGCTTCATCCCTGGCATCATCCATTTTTGCCTAACTCACATAGGATAAGCATAGTTCAAGCTCTGCTTCTCGCTATGATTTTAATGCTTTAGTTTTATAAGGGATGGTCGTTAATAATAAATAGAGTTCCTTTTTACAAAAGAATAAATTAGATATGAAGCCTATTCACATCATGCTTATAATTTCCTCAATGTTTATCATCTGCATCAAGCCAGTCTATGCAGCACAATATGATGTGATAGGAATGTCAGTCGAGTCTGTTGCTCAGGATGAAGATGACGAAGAAGCTCCATTTGACATAAGAGCATCAAACAAGCGTCATAAGTGCGGAGGTAAAACGTCTAATTTATTTAGGGTCCACAGCGAATTCTCTGATGTCAGCAATAGGAAATTTGATATGGCGATGAATGCTATGATGAATAACTTAAGCTTAAGCCTAAGCACCCATGGATGTGAGGGTAGGGCATTGAAAGTTGAAAGAATCAGAATCAGCCGTTAATTCAATATTCAAGGCATAAAAAAAGGGCCGAAGCCCTTTTTAAAGTACTGAAAAATCAATCACTAGCTAATTTCTTTAGCATTAATTTTTGCATACCACTCTTGCGGACCAGTCTGGTGAACAGACGTACCCTTAGTATCTACAGCAACCGTTACAGGCATATCAACCACGTCAAATTCGTAGATAGCTTCCATTCCTAAATCGGCAAAACCAACTACCTCTGCGTGACGGATAGCTTGAGATACCAGGTAAGCAGCTCCGCCAACAGCCATTAAGTAAGACGCTTCATTATCTCTAATAGCATCAATCCCTATTGGACCACGCTCAGCTTTACCAATCATTCCCATCAAACCCGTTTCTTCTAAAACTGTACGAGTGAATTTATCCATCCGTGTTGCAGTAGTAGGACCCGCTGGACCAACTACTTCATCACGGACCGGATCAACAGGACCTACGTAATAGATAAAACGATTTTTAAGATCGACTGGTAATTCCTCACCCTTAGCGATCATATCAACCATGCGCTTATGGGCAGCATCACGTCCGGTTAACATTTTACCGTTTAATAAAATGGTTTCGCCCGGCTTCCATTCTTTCATCTCTTCACGAGTTACGGTGTTTAAATCAACACGGCGAACACTGTCACCCACTTCCCAAGTGATTTCTGGCCAGTCTTCCAGCTTTGGTGCTTCTAATTCAGCTGGACCAGAACCGTCTAATTCAAAATGTGCATGGCGTGTTGCGGCACAGTTAGGAATGATTGCAACAGGCTTGTTAGCTGCGTGAGTTGGGTAGTCAGCTACCTTCACATCTAAAACAGTTGTCAAACCACCAAGGCCTTGGGCCCCAATGCCTAGCTTGTTAACTTTTTCGAATAATTCTAAACGTAACTCTTCAGAGCGGGTTGAAGCTCCACGAGCTTGTAGCTCTTTAATATCGATCGGCTCTAGTAACGCTTCTTTCGCAATCATCATAGCCTTTTCAGCCGTACCACCGATGCCTATACCTAACATACCTGGTGGACACCAGCCTGCACCCATTTTAGGGATCTGCTCAAGCACCCAATCCACTACTGAATCAGATGGATTTAGCATAGCAAATTTAGATTTGGCTTCTGAGCCGCCACCTTTTGCTGCCACATGCACATCTACGGTATTACCTTGCACTAATTTAGTGTGGATTACCGCCGGCGTATTGTCTTTAGTATTTTGACGCTTGCCATCTGGGTCAGCTAAAACAGACGCTCGTAAAATGTTATCTGGTAGAAGGTAAGCGCGACGCACACCTTCATTTGCCATGGCTTCTACATCCATGGTGGCATCTTCAAATTTAACGTCCATTCCAATAGTCAAAAATACAGTAACAATACCGGTATCTTGGCAAATTGGACGGTGGCCCATGGCACACATACGGGAGTTAATTAGGATTTGCGCAATGGCGTCTTTAGCCCCTTGGCTTTCTTCTTTTTCGTAGGCTTCTTCCATCGCTTTAATAAAGTCTAAAGGGTGGTAGTAGGAAATATACTGCAGCGCATCAGCGACGCTCTGGATCAGATCTTCTTGCTTGATCACAGTCATAGCTAGGTCTCTCAATCTTGAAGGTGGGAATTATTATAGATATCTGTGCTTCGATTGTAGCACGATAAGGGGGGTAAACGAATAAAGACAGCCTATTTGCATCATATTGCAGATCAATAATAGGCTGTTGGGAAAGTTCTAGGAATTAATGAGTGCCTGGGTTACCACCACCACTTCATTGTATTCTCTTCCTCGGCTTCGTCAGAATCTTCTAAATCAACAACACGGCTATCGAATACTTCTTCAAGCTGATCTTCGGTAAGAGGCCCTTTTGATTTAATGAAATGACCACCTTCGGGTAACATTCTTGTGACCTCGAGTTCATTTTGAGCCAACTCAGTGGTCACAAGGGATAACGGACCGTCCGCAAGCGGAATATCGTTCTCTACTTTTTGCTGTTCTAATTCAGGAGGGTCAATTTCACTGTATCGTAAGAAATAAACCTTGTTCGCCTCTACCGCTAAATTCATTTGTGCGATGCGTTTCAAATCAAAAGAAAAGCTCTCAGTCGCAATCCCTTCCAACCCCATTAATGGCCTGCGCATGATTATTTCATATTCACCAGGTTCAAGCTCAAACCATGTATAACCATTTGCTCGAATATTAAATATACGTTCATCATCCATATAAAAGGTCGGCGCTTCAACTTCATCAGCCGCCCACTGGCTATTGGGACGGTAAACATAGAGCAAAGCTTTACTCTCATAGTCCCAGCGATTCGCAACCTGACTGTATTCCTTACCAGAGACCGTTGCTATATAAGCACCAAAGTTGTGCCCCAAAGACTGGTATATATGCAGGCACCCAGAGGTCAGAACTAGTACGGTTGTGAGAGAAAGTGTGAGTATTATTCTTATCATTGTAGACTCAGTACGCCCTTGTATAGATATATCCTACTGCAGGGGTGATTCCATTTAATTTATTCGGTTATGATGACATAATTACAAAAAATAACAAAATAACTAACTGGATTTATTCGCTCATGGACAGGCTTACTATAAAACTTGGCAAGGCAGCCATTATACTTGCACCCTTGTTCCTGATACTCCCCTTTGCATTAGCCGAAGACGCTAAGTATGTGGGCGAAGATTATTATGGCAATGATATCAATGCGGCCGTTCTAGAAGCTGATCAAAATAAACGACAGCTAAATTACAATCGACAACATTGGTTTAACAGAACAACGTCTAAGTCATTCGAACTTTCCCCTCTAGAACAGACGGACCTTGAAAAAGAGCAATTACCCGGAGCCTTAGGGGCAACCGCTGCTGGTGGAGAAGCTATTGACGCTAACCCTGAGCTTCCTGCAAAAGAGCAAGCTGAACGAATACAGAAAGACTTGTTATCAAATTCAGATGATTCCAACAATAATATTGGAACGATTGATAAACAATATGAAACGACTACCCCTGCTGTAAAAATATTTAGTACTTATCACGAGTTTCCTCGCGGTGACATTGTTACAACAAAAGACTCTGTCTCCTATGGCTCTGTAATTAGTACGCCTAGACCTTAATACGAGAATAAAAATGAAATTTATAGCATTACTTTTCTTTTTTACTGCAAGTGCATTCAGCATCGAGCCGATGGATGACTATTACGCCGATGATTTATTGGATGCCGTTGACCAAGCTAAATCCTCACCTCATCACTATGATTACAGTAACCATTATAGGTATAAGCGTACAACCGCACAAAGTATCGAACTTAATCGATTAAATTTAAAAGAACTCGATGCCACGAGACTGAAGGCTAAAAATAATAAGCAGAAAGAGGGTAACCTAGAGATAGTTTTAGTCGATAATTTAACTACTGCTAAGCAAGAATCAAATATAAAAACCAATGTTTCTGATGACAGTATTAATAGCCCAACTCTAAGCATTCCCTCGCAACAATATATTTCTAATCAAGGGAGATTGAATTCGATTGGTGTTTCTGACCGATCGACTATCAGATCAACTGCTAGACCTTAATGTGATTTCTACTTCAATATTTTACTAGAGGCAAGCGCTCGCTTTGCCTCTCTTATGCTTTCTGCAAGACGAAAAACCTTTGAATCTCGCAACCACTCATCTTTAAAATCCAAACTTATTGCCAATAAATTAGCTTCAAACTTAGCTTGAATAAACTCGAAGCTCTTATAAAGACCTGATAACTGCAATACATTAAAAGGTTTATCATCAAACTCTAAATTCAAAAGTGAAGTAATAATTACCATGCAATCATCAATTAAACTATCATTAAGTTTGCATCGAACGACTTTTGATAAAATTAAAGATGTAAAAGCCATTAATAAGTGAGCGTCTTCAATTGAACGAAATTTTTTATTAAAGTCTAAGTAACCATCCCCTTTTAAGATACTCCCCTGAACTTCATTTAAGACCAGCTTACCGTGGGCAACCCCAGGTAACATCCCCATGCTAGGTAGTACAGTTAAGTCCAAGCCGATTACTGATAACTCCACTTGAACAGCTTTCAATATTGGCCTGTCTTCGGCATAGCCTTCTACAGCTATTATTAATAATTGCTTCGCTCTGTCCGCCATCGATACAAAGCTTTTTGTGCCGTTTAACACACCTTTAGCCGAGACTGTTGTTTTCAATTTTTTAGGATGAGCACCCGACTCTTCAGTTACGCAAAATGCAGCCCATTCTTTTTGATTCAACTCAGGGCATAGCCTTTGTAATGCACAGCGGTAACCCAAAGAGAAAGCCTGACTGAGATTCGCAGACCTTAAGCCAAGCTCTAAAGTAGAAAGTAAAGATTCAGTTTTATCTTTCGCCAATACAGCCTTTTCAAACTCAGAAAAAGACGAAAATTCATTAAGTGATAGATTGCTAGGGATTAAGGTAGATAGTGATGACATTTTCTTAATACCAAATAAGCTTGAAATGGAGCCACTTTTTTTCAGTGGCTTTATTTCTTACGGGTTTACGCTGAGGGTGTTGTTTTCACTGGTTTGATTTTAAGTGCTTTAATATCAGATTCTAAACTCTTTATTTTTTTAAGAAGCTGCAAACGCGTTTTATCCATAGCCTTAATTCCCTTACTATGATTTGAAAGCGTTTTAGATAAGTTACTTGGAATGCCTTTTATCGCCTTTTGAACCTTAGTCTCTACTTCCGATATATTATTTGTAGCAGACTGTATTCGTGAGCCTATAGCTTGCTCTGACTCCTTAATTTGCTTAGATAAACTCTTCTTTTGCGACACAACATCTTTGTTTATCTGCTCAACTTTAGATGAGTATTGTGTTATTAGCTTACTTTGCTCGTCTAACCGACCTTTATTTTTAGCTATTTGGCCTTTGTTTCGCTTGTTTGTTACATCCCATAGCTTGCGAATTTCATGGTCCTGTTCTTTCAATAGAATTTTAATCGCATCGACTGATAGGTTCGACTGCTCATCAGTACTGCTTAGCATATCCTGTAAAATCGTTAATGCTTTCAACTGCTTATCTGACTGGGCTTTTACTTGCTGTAAATGAACCAATATCCCAACAGAGAATAAAACGGAAAAAACAACTAACAGCCATAATAACTTAGGAGCCGAACCGCTTGATGGTTGAGCTCTAATACTGCCTGTAGGTCTTTGGCGACCCACTATTTCATCTCTTGAAATAGCAATCGAAGCTAGCTGATCCGGTTCTTGGTCTTTTTTCATAGTAGGAGTTCAAATCTAAGTATAATTTTTAAGTATTGTGGCATCCATGATGCTTTTGGCAAGTGGTTAGCCCTAAATCAGTTGATTTGTTCACATTTCGACCGCTTAGATTATTCCAAGCGCCACTCTCTTTGACAATCTAGCTTATTTTAATCTTAGATTTAGGTAAAATAGGATCTGCTCACACTATTAAGGCTGACATCATGTCTCGAATTGTATTAGGTTCAAGCTCTCCATTTAGGAAAGCACTACTCGAAAAGTTAGACCTCAGCTTTGATTGTGACAGCCCAGATATCGACGAGACCCCACTGAAAGACGAGCTGCCAAAAGCGATGGTTGCACGCTTAGCCAAAGAAAAAGCCGATGCCATCGCACAGCGCCATCCTCAGTCAGTAATCATTGCCAGTGACCAGTGTGCCACTCTAGATGGCAAAATTATTGGCAAACCAGGTAATCACGAAGCAGCCATGGCTCAGCTTGTAGCGGCCAGTGGCCGAACCGTGACATTTTATACCAGCCTATGCGTCTTTAACGCGGGTACAAATCAATACCAAGAGGTCGTTGAACCCTTCTATGTGTATTTTCGTGAACTCAATGAAACCCAAATTGATAATTATTTGAAAAAAGAACAGCCTTATAACTGTGCTGGCAGTTTTAAATCTGAAGGCCTAGGTATTAGCTTATTTGAACGACTAGAAGGTAACGACCCAAACACCTTAATTGGACTACCGCTAATTCAGTTAATCAAAATGCTAGAAAACGTCAATATTTCTGTTATCTGAACGTCATTTAATGCAGCGCATAAAAAAACCCGCTACCGCGGGTTTTTTTAGTCTTGATTCTTTTAGCCTCTAGTTCTCAAAGATCATTTCTAAGCGCCTATCAATCTCTTCATTACCAAGATGCTCGCTTAAGTCGACCTCATAAATACCATCGTATTTTCTGCGAAGTATATCTCTATTGCCTTCCTTGCTTAACACGACTGTTGGCTTGATAAAGACGATCAGGTTTTGCTTAACATGGGTCTCACTAGACGAACGGAACAGCCAACCCAAAATTGGAATATCCCCTAAAAAAGGCACCTTGCTTTGAGTTTCTTGCACGGCATCGCGGATTAAACCACCCAGCATAATTATTTCGCCATCTTCTGCCAGTATCTGAGTTTTAATAGAACGCTTATTGGTAATCAAATCGGACTGCCCTTCAACGGCAGTACTCTCTACAGACTCTGTGCTTTGCTCAACCTCCAATCTTACAAACTTACCATCTTGAACATGAGGTATGACTTTTAGCGTTGTACCAATATCTTCACGCTGAATCGTCGTAAAAGGATTTGAATTAGACGTACTCGACGTTGAACCCGTTACGAACGGAACATTCTGGCCAACAATGATTTCAGCTTCCTGATTATCCATAGTCATAATGCTTGGTGTACTTAATAAGTTTGCATTACTAACGGATTCAAGTGCTTGAATTAAAAATGCAAAGTCATTACCACCCACTTCACCATAACCCCCAAGGGTTAAGCCTGAACTTAGAGTCGGTGTTCCCGCGGCAATCCCTGCAATCAAGCTGGTTAGGCTGCTGCCAGCATCACCAAAGTCTGTCGCGATTAACGGAGTGTTACCGGAGTCCAGGTCAGCAATGGCCGTTTGGAATCCAACTCGATCATCTACCTGACCTGTCACTTCAACAATTGCAGCTTCAATCAAGACTTGAGCACGACGGACATCTAACTGAGAGACGATTTCTTTAATCTCAGACATCAAAGATGGCTCAGCTCTGACCACCAAGGCATTTAAACCCTGATCAGCATGGATACTTACCTTACCGGTGGCTTGGCTTTTCCCTTTTTCATCTTTTACTTCACCCATCAAACTTTTCAGCAGTTCAGCCAGTTCTTTTGCGTCTGCATGTTTTAGACGTATAACAGAAGCCTTTCCTGAAAATTTAGAAGGCTGATCGAGAGATTTAATTAATTTTTTAACACGGTCACGTGCAGTCTGCTCACCACGTAGTATCAATCTATTTGCACGCTCATCTGCTACCACTCGAATTCGACCAGCAACACCGCTTGCGCCTCCCTTGCCTTTTCCGCCCTCGCTAACTTTTTCAGGGTCTAGACTAGTAAGAATTCCAACAATATCCCCAACCCAAGCTTCTTCAAGTTGAACCACTTCAAGCTCTGATACACCTGAACCGTCTAAGCGCTCTATGATTTTTTCAATTCTTCTTACGTTAGATGCATGATCTGTCACAATTAAAGCATTCGCACTTTTCACACCTGCCAAGTGCCCATACTTAGCAACCATTGGTCGTAATATCGGTACCAAATCTAAAGCAGGCGTATCTTTAATTTGTATCACTTGGGTGATTAGCTGCTCACTTTTTCTGCTACCCAAACCAATTGGCATACCACCTTCTTGCTTGCTGTTATTTTGCTGCATCACTTTAATGATGCCGCCAGCAGGAATCGCTGCAAATCCGTGTACATTCAATACGGATTGAAACATTTCATACACTTCACGCTTGCTCATTGATGTATCTGAAATGATGGTGACCTTACCCTTCACTCTTGGGTCAATAACAAAGCTGTAGCCCGTGATATTGGCTACCTGAGAAATAAACGCCTTGATATCAGCGTCTTTTAAATTAACTTTCCAAGTCTGTTCGTCTTTTGCATTAGATTGCATCGAGACCAGTACAAATAGAATCAGCGAGAGTGTCTTTATTATTTTCATATATCTAACCAATATTAAAACGAGTGATTGATGGTCATTCGTCGACTGCCACGTTCAATTACGATCTTGGCAGCCCCCGATGCGAATACATCATCAATTAATAGCTTGTCCTGCTCTGGGTCACCTAAAGAACTCCCATTTACAGAAATCAATTTGTCACCGGGTTTCATCCCGATTCGGGTCAACATTGAAGTCGCCCCTTCTAATACGTAGCCATCACCGTTAGACGTGAGGCCTAAGTTTTTTAATGTTTGCTCTGGATCTTCTAGCTGTTCTTTTGCAAAATCCACAAATTGTTCCGCGGTTTTTATGCCTTTTAACTGACGCTTAAACCCTGATTTATTCTTACTTTTAGGTTTAGTCGATTTACGAGGGCTTTTTTGAGCAACAATGCTGCCGGCTAGTTTGGCCGCGTCTTCAAAGGTTAACGTCTCAAGCTTGCCACTGTTATCCAGTATTACCTTGTCTTCGTACACCTGCGATAGTCGGGCACGGCCTTGCACTCGATCACCCACTTTAAAAAATTCACCTTCACGGCCTTGCTCTGCGATAATCGCACTAGACTGCTTTTTATTAGCCGCAACAAACACACCCATTAAGGCTAATCGTAATCGAGTTTTTGGGGCATTAATTTCTTCTGTGGGCGAGGCATCTACCTGATCAGCTTCGCCAAATAAGTTCAAAGCTGCTATATCCTGTTTTTCTGTGGCCACTTGCTGCTGAGCTGGTGACTTAGCAGGCTCGGGTAAAACCAATGTCGGCTGATCGATTATAAGCCAAGTCATTAATGCGGCTTGATACGCTATGGTGAAGCCTATCATCCACTTCAATGCGATCAATACAGGATCAACGGCTTTATGTTCACTCCAATGCAAAGACATACTTAAAATACCTTCTCTGATATTTCAAAAACGGCCGTATCAGCAGACGCCTTATTCGGCCAAGGTTCGCCAACAAGATCGATCATACGCTTTAAGATGGCCACACTGCCCCAGCCATCTGTCTTCAGACTGGCATTAGCTACCGATAAGTTCTCAGTGGTATGTAAATCTAGGTGTAATTCCCCAGATTTATTTGAAAAGTCTGCAATTAGCATAGGCAGATCAGCATTACCCGTTTTTCGGCCTTTAGGGTAGCTCACATTACCACCCATCCAAACGGCTCTTCCTGATGCCGAGTTCGTATAGGTATTCGATATAGAGTGATCAATCGATATATTACTGATTTCAAGATTACCGCTCATTTTGACTTTGTTACGTTTAGCAATTCGATTAATAAATGCAGACTGCACAAACCCATTCAAGTTAATGATTTCAATATTATTAGTGAGTGGATTATATGAGGCATCAAGCTTTGCATTGAGTTCCGCACTTTCAATTTGGAAAGAGGACTCAATATCACCCATCAATAATGGCCAAACATTCAACTGCCATTTCGCTAGCACCTGACCCGTTAACTGATGCTTTAATGTCACATCACCATTCCAAACCGTGCCAGAAACAGCCACGACTTGAACAGGTAGACCTTTTGGGTCAACCAGTTTATATGCAACATTCAAAGGAAACATGACGATCAAGAAGATGAAATACGCCAGGATACAGAAGAATACAAATTTACGATGATTTAAGGCCTTCGCCACTACTAATCAACCTTGGATCTAAAAATTAAGAGAAGCATTGTAAAGCAGCTGAGACAAAGAGTAACGATTCTCTATGACAAAAAAGTGAACCAAAACGATAAAATTTACGAAATATTGAAAAAAAAACACAATTTCCCAGCTTTATCATTATTTTATCGAATTTAGGTGGACTATTTCCCCAGATACCTAAAAGGCTGCAGTAAAAATCAACTCGTACAAAAAAGCCTCATATGGAATCCATATGAGGCTTTTTATTTACCATTTAAGGCTTTTAAAGGGTGCTGTTTGGCAAGTTACATCATGCCGCCCATGCCACCCATACCGCCCATGCCGCCCATATCTGGCATTGCAGCGCCTTTTTCTTCAGGCAGATCAGCAACCATTGCTTCAGTTGTGATCATCAAGCCGCCAATTGAAGCCGCCGCTTGCAAAGAAGAACGCGTCACTTTTGCAGGATCAAGAATACCTTGCTCAATCATATCGCCATATGTGCCGTTAGCGGCATTGTAACCAAAGTTACCTTCACCTTGTTTTACTTTATCAACAACTACTGATGCTTCATCGCCCGCATTGGTTGCGATTTGACGAATAGGCGCTTCCATTGCGCGTAGTGCTAATGCAATACCAACATTTTGATCTTCGTTATCACCTTGGATCTTGATGTTACTAAGAGCACGAATCAAAGCAACACCGCCGCCCGCAACAACACCTTCTTCTACCGCTGCGCGAGTTGCTTGTAACGCATCTTCAACGCGATCCTTTTTCTCTTTCATTTCCATTTCTGAACCAGCGCCGACTTTAATCACCGCTACACCACCAGAAAGCTTAGCTAAGCGCTCTTGCAGCTTTTCTTTATCGTAATCAGAGCTAGATGCTTCAGCTTCTGCACGAATCTGCTCACAACGTGATACCACGTCAGCTTCAACACCAGAACCGTCAACGATTACTGTGTTTTCTTTATCGATTACAATTTTCTTAGCCGTTCCAAGGTCCTCAAGAGTCGTAGACTCAAGGCTCATTCCGATTTCTTCAGAAATAACCTTACCGCCCGTTAAGATCGCAATGTCTTGCAACATCGCTTTACGACGATCACCAAAACCAGGAGCTTTAACAGCGGCTACTTTGAAAGTACCGCGCATTGTATTCACAACTAAAGTAGCCAGTGCTTGGCCTTCAACATCTTCAGCAATGATCAATAAAGGACGGCCTGACTTAGCTACCGCTTCCAATATTGGAATGATTTCTTGCAGGTTATCAATCTTCTTATCGGCTAGAAGCACTAATGGGCTTTCTAGTTCAACGTTCATTTTTTCTTGGTTGTTGATGAAGTACGGAGACAAGAAACCACGGTCAAACTGCATGCCTTCAACAACATCCAGCTCATCTGCTAAACCAGAACCTTCTTCAACAGTGATCACACCCTCTTTACCCACTTTATCCATGGCTTGAGCAATCAAGTCACCAACAGTGGTATCAGAGTTAGCAGATATAGTACCTACCTGAGCAATTGATTTTGTATCAGTACAAGGCTGAGCAAGATTAGCTAATTCTGCAACAACGGCTGCAGTCGCTTTATCGATGCCGCGCTTAAGATCCATTGGGTTCATGCCAGCAGCAACTGACTTTAAGCCTTCGTTAATAATTGCTTGTGCTAATACAGTCGCAGTTGTTGTTCCATCACCCGCTCTGTCATTGGCTTGAGACGCAACTTCTTTAACCATTTGTGCGCCCATGTTTTCAAACTTATCCGCCAGCTCGATCTCTTTTGCTACCGATACACCATCTTTAGTAATGGTTGGAGAACCAAACGATTTATCTAGAACCACGTTACGACCCTTTGGCCCCAACGTCACTTTAACCGCGTCCGCTAGAACGTTTACGCCTGCTAGCATTTTGTTGCGAGCGATATCGCCAAACTGTACTTCTTTAGCCATTTTAAAAATCCTTACTATTTATAATTCTGGAGTACGATACAAAAATCATTCTAACGAATGCAGATATTAAGCTTCGATGATGCCGTAGATTTCGCTTTCGCTCATGATCAATAGCTCTTCGCCATCAATTTTCACTGCATTTGCGCCATACTGGCCAAATAAAACAGTATCGCCTTCTTTCAATGCTAAAGGCTGTACATCACCATTTTGTAAAATACGGCCAGTACCCACTGCTACTACTTCGCCTTCATTTGGCTTTTCTGCTGCTGCACCTGGTAAAACAATGCCGCCAGCTGTCTTTGTTTCTTCTTCTTTACGGCGAACAACAATACGATCGTGTAATGGGCGAATTTTCATGGGTGACTCCAAGTCTTTTATCTATTGCTTATAATTACTGGTCAATTAACGACCAATTCACTTAATTGGCATATGCCATAAAATCTTTAGTGCTGTATCAATGGGGTTGACCGCCTATATTTCAATGGCTTTCAGTCAAATAAATGCGATTGATACCGCCTGATATTAGTCTTCTCTGGTGTATTGGCCATCTATAGTGTTCGGCCCTTTAACGGACCCAAAACCATCACTGCGAGTACTGCTTCCTTGGAACGTTTGGCCGGCACCTACCTGAGAAACCATAACGCGCTTAATAATGCCATTTGCAAACACATTGCGAATACTCGGCACTAAGCCTAAAAAGCCAATGGTGTCGCTGATAAACCCTGGCGTAAGCAATAAAGCGCCACACACCAATAAGATAATACCCTCAACCATGGCAGCCGCTGGCATTTGGCCTTGAGCCAACTGCTCTTTTACATTGAATAAGGTCCTGATCCCTTGAGTTCGCACCAAGAACGCCCCTAGAAACGCTGTTCCTACTGTCAGTAAGATGGTCCAAAGTGCGCCTATTTCCCCGCCAATTTTTACAAATGCCGCCACTTCTAAAATGGGCATGGCCAGGAACAACAGTAAAATTTTCATATTTTTCTCATTTTTTCGACTTATCACTTAATAGTGGTGTCATTTTTGCTTTTCAAGGTTAAAGATAAAAATATTGACGCGGGGACATCATGATAGAGGTCATTAGTTTGTTAGATACCACTGCAAAAGTGGCATTAGGTGCTCTTATAGCAGGTCTGTCGGGTTACTGGCTATCAGGAATGCGGATAAGACAAAATCTCACGCAGCAACGAACAGAGCATCACCGTGAAATTATTGAAGGGGTTGCTCAACAAGCCGAGCAAGTTCATCACGTATTTATGAAATATTTTGAGCTGATTCAAGAATACATGAACGCGACAAAAAACAGGTACGACTGGCCTGAAAGCCGTAAAAGTGAATTTTACCTAGTCATAGATGAACTGGTTCAATGTTTTAACGAGCTTTCATCAGCCGAATCGAAACTCCTACTGCTTAATGAGAAACAGCTTTATAAAAGCCTTAGAAAATTTCGCAGTAAGGTGATCTTTTTTAGACGCCATTTTTACATTGATAAAATAGATTTAAACGACAAAGAAGCGCAAGAGCTCAAACGTGAAATAAGTAAGTTACGAGAGCAATTTTTTGATTCATTGAGTGATCGTTATGCTCAAGTCTAAAGGCCTACTTTAAGTATGGCCACTATCTAACAGCCCATTCGTTGTGTTGACCGCTTGCCCCGAATAGTCATATTCGGGGCTTTTTTATCCTTAAAACTAACGCCCTCACTTTCGTCATCGCCCCCTTCATTATATTAGAACTTACTTATACAAAAGCTTATTTAACAAAAAATTACCAAACCTAAATACTGGTCTAAACTTAACCATAATATTGCAAAAAAGTACTATGAGAGGGATCCATGGTTTTAATGTTACGCACTAAACTATTAGCGCTATTAGGCGCAGGCATATTTGGCCTGGGCTTAATCAGTGCCATTTCATTTGTTTCACTGTCTTCTGATGTCACCGAATTTGAAGACATTCTTGCACACGATGTGGAAGCCTCACTAGAGGCGAGTAAGATGACACTTCAATTTAAGACACAAGTACAAGAATGGAAAAATGTATTATTACGAGGCTATGATGATGCCAAGCGTGAAAAGTACTGGGGCAAATTCCAAAAGCAGCATAAGTCAGTTCAAACCACAGGTAAGAAGATATTAGAACTCACAGATGATGAGGCCATTACTTCCACCACTCAAAAATTCTTAGCGTCCCATAAAGCCCTGCTACCTAAATATACAAGAGGATATGAGGCATTTTTAAATGCTAATTATGATCCTAAAGCTGGCGACAAGGCTGTTTCGGGAATTGATAGAGAACCGACTAAATTAGCAGTTAAAATCACAGAGCAGGCCCTAAACAAGGCACATATTCATACCGATGATACAATCGCGACTGCCCAAACAACGGTTACAAGCGGCATCAGCACCATAGTTATTGCCATGATTGCGATTTTCGCTGCAGGTATGGTTTTATTTAATCGCCTAGTCATTATCCCCGTTAAACTTGCGCGCCGTTACATCGTTAATTTATCAAATGGTGTGGTTGACTTCAGTGTGGATGAGCGTGCAGGTGAAGACGAATGTGCTCAAATGTTTCAAGCGGTTAAACAACTTCAGCACAACTTAAATGATGGCACCTCTGCGATTAACAACTCAATAACAAAATTAACAAGCAACGCTCAGTCGCTCAACAACATTGCCACTACCATCCAAGATGGAACAGAACAGCAATATCAACGAACGGATCAAGTAGCCACCGCCATCACTGAAATGTCGGCTGCTGCACAAGAAGTTGCAAGACACGCTTCCGAGGCCGCAAATGAAGCCAATCAAGTTGAGCAGGCTGCCCAAGCCGGTGTCACTACGATGCGCCAAGCAATTTCGACCATCACGTCGACCAGCGAGCAAATTGCCAGTACCGCTGACGTTGTTCGTAGCTTAGAAGAAGATACCAAAAGCGTTGGTAAGGTATTAGATGTTATCAAGGGCATTGCAGAACAAACTAACTTATTGGCTTTAAACGCAGCCATTGAAGCTGCGCGAGCCGGTGAGCAAGGTCGAGGCTTTGCCGTTGTAGCGGACGAAGTCAGAACCCTTGCCCAGCGCACCCAAGAAAGTACCGCTGAAATTCACACTATTATTGAAAACGTACAAAACGGAGCCCAACATGCGGTAAGTGCCATCGAAGCCGGCCAGACCCGCACCGAGGAAAGCGTTACTCAAGTCACCCAAGCTGGTGAGACCATTGAGGATATAAGCAGCTCTGTTCAGCAAATATTAGGGACCAATGAGCAAATAGCCCAGGCCGCCCAAGAGCAAAGCCATGTGGCGGATGACATTTCAAAAAATGTAAATGAAATCACCAGCATTGCCGAAGACAGTTCTGAACATGCCAAGCAAACCCTAAGCCTAAGCCAGGAACTGCAAACAATGTCAGATACATTAGGGCTTCAAATTAAAAAATTAAAAGCTTAACCCGCACCGCCATTCATGGTTTGATACTCTAAACACCTGTTTAAGTTTCAAGCCATGAACAACAACCCAAATCCCCCTGTAACGGCACCCACTTCCAAGAAACAATCCAGCATTGAAGATATTCGCCACATCGTTTTGCAACAACTGTCATCGATCCCTATGGGAAAAGTTTGTACATACGGGGATTTGGCTAAACTGTCGGGCTACCCTAGCCACTCACGGTTTGTGGGCAGCGTATTACGCAAATTACCAGCAGATACCAAGTTGCCTTGGCACAGGGTGATTAATGGTCAAGGGCGCATCAGTTTCCCGCAAGATAGTACAGCCTACAACAAGCAGCTATCTAGATTAGAAAGTGAAGGGGTCATAATGTTAAATGGTCGGGTAGACCTGAAAGTCTACCGGATTCGATTATAAAGGGCGCAATTTGAGCTGTTTATTCGCTAGATACACCAATACCAATATGGGCAATCCAATACACGAAGCAATAATAAAAAATGGCACATAACCCAAGCTATCTACAATACTGCCTGAGTAGCCTGCAAGTGCTTTTGGAATCAAGGTCATCAAAGATGAAAAAATTGCGTACTGCATAGCCGTAAATTGCACATTAACCAGGCTGGATAGAAACGCTACAAATGCAGCACTGGATATACCCGCCACCAAATTATCCAACGCAACTACCGAATACAAAACAGGTAAGCTATGACCTGAATACACTAATACTATAAAAAATAAATTTGTGATTACAACTAAAAGCGCGCCAATAAATAATACTCGCATAACGCCTAATCGCATGGCCAACACACCACCCACAAAACCACCTACCAGCGTCATGATTAGACCAAACAACTTAACCGCATCCGCTATTTCCGTTTTACTAAAGCCCATATCCTGATAAAAAATATTAGATATCACGCCTAATACAATGTCACTAATGCGATATAAACCAATCAAGGCCAGTAATAATAATGCTGTGGATTTTCCATAATCATCAAAGAACTGCTTAACTGGCGACACATAACTGTGTTCGATTAATTCATTATTAACAAAACGGGTTTTGATGATAAATTTAGCGGTTATAACGGCCAGTAAAATACCAAAAGCCAATCTTATTAACTCAACAAGAAAACCTGCCAAGTTCTTACTGCTGACAATTTCAGCAAGATTGCTTTTAGTTAAACTGCTTATTTCTGACGTGAATGCAAACCAACATACAAATACACATACTGAAAGCGCAAATGTAAATAACAGGCCCATGTATTCTTTAGGCTGATATGAAAACTCTTTTTCTCGTTGAATGGGCTCTGAGATTAAAAACGTGCCGGCAATGCCAACCAACATAAATAACGACATAAAGTGGTAAGTATTTTTCCATGCCAAATATTGATAATCATCAGGGGTTGTACCAAAATAACTGGCTAGATATAGCGCCCCGGCACCCGATACAATCATTCCGATTCGGTAGCCAGCGATGTAACTCGAGCTAGCAATGGCCTGCATATCGGCCGTGACTGACTCGATCCTATAGGCATCAATAGAGATATCTTGAGTCGCAGAACTAAAGCCCAGCAATACAGCCCCAAGTGCCATATATACCAATTGGCTTTCTATGGCAGGGTCTGTAACAGCCATTATAGAAATCGCCAATACAATAGAGAGTTGTGAGACAAGCAGCCAAGAACGGCGCAGACCTAACATACGAGTTAATACAGGAATAGGAAGGCAGTCCACCAATGGTGCCCAAACAAATTTGAACGAATACCCTAACGCAGCCCAACTAAAATAAGTGACTGCCGATTTTTCAATACCGGCCTCCCCTAGCCATAATGACAAAGAGGAGAAAATTAATAATAAAGGCAGCCCCGCCGAAAATCCCAGCAACAGCATATAAAGCACATCTTTCTGAAGCAGTGCTTCAAGACTTTCTTTCCAGCTATGCTGACTATCGATTTTATTTAACATTGGGACTCTTAAATACGGGCTGCCTAACTATCATTAAGCCGCTATTTTAATCTTTAAAGTTTTTAAATTGTAATGGCAGCTTAATATCGTCACTTTCTCGCCATAGAGCCATCACGTCTTGTAACTCATCTCGCTTTTTAGCGGTCACGCGAATACTGTCACCTTGAATGGCGGCCTGTACTTTACTCTTACTTTCTTTAACCATTTTCACCATGATTCGAGTTAAGTCTTTATCTAGGCCTTCTTTCAAAGTAGCAATCATTTTTACTTGTTTGCCTGCCCCTTGAAGATCACCGTATTCCACACAAGAAGGTTTAATTTTACGCTTAATTAAACTGGCCTCTAACATAGGCTTCATTTGATCAATATGAAACTCTTCATTAGCGGTTAGGGTGACGCCTCCTTCTTTAAGCTCAAACGAAGCATTTGCACCTTTTAGATCGAAACGTCTTTCAAGCTCACGATTCGCTTGATCGACCGCATTGGTTGCTTCGTGTTTATCGATTTCTGAAACCACATCAAAAGATGGCATAATTCACCTATGTATTTAAACAATTAGAATAACTTTAAGCCCCTATTCTAACGACCTAAGCAGAAAATTCATGCGTTATTTTTTCAAGCATAAACAAAACCTTGTAGCAGTCCGTTTTCGCCATTTTCTATGACAGATGGATGAGTCTGAACTACTTTAATAGTATGGATAATAAAATTAATATCGATCTGCCCAACCAGATCTACTACATATACATCCCAAGTCATGCTAATCAAAACATGTTTAGCTCTGTATTTGCTTATGACTCATTACTAGAAACGCTCAGACAGCAAACCTCTATCGAAATTATTGGCTATTGTTTATTGCCTACATGCCTTCATTTGCTGGTATTCAGTAAAGATGTTCCCAACAATTGGATCGACCCATGGTTAATGCAATACAACCAGTGGCACCAAGACACCACAGGGGAAAGCGGTTACTTATTCGCCGATGAAAAAAAACGCCAGGTGTTGATACAACCTAGGTATTTAATAAAAGCATTGAAATACGTGCATGACATTCCTGTCAAAACAAAACTGTGCAGCCGCCCCGATCAATATTTATACAGTTCTTATCATGACTATATGTGCAGCCAAAATACAGGAGTACAAACAAACCGTGCCCTAGCAGCGCTTTCTCCTCACAGTGGGCAACGCATTCGTCGATTTGAAGACTACATGCTCTCAACAGACAAAAATGCAAACACAGCACTGCCTGATGGAAACAGTGATTTTTATTTTGCCTATGCTGAGCGAGCCTACATCACTAAAGCCATGTCGCTATACGCCAACGGCGAATCCTCACAAACCGAGCAACAGCACCTTGAGCTTTGGCAAAGTTGCTTAGCGTCACTCAGTGAAACTACGCAACTAGATACGCCTACTCTGCTAGGCATTCGCAGACATCACAGCTTGCCCGATGCACACTTTTTATTAGTCTGGCTGTACATTGAAGTAGCCAAGGGCCCTATGTACATAGCTGCCAAGCAACTTGGCTTAGATGAAGTAACCCTTAAGCTAAATATTAATTCTATTCAGCTACACCACCCAGAAGCGTATTTGAGGTATATTGCTAACTCTTGGCAATCCAATTCAAAAGTCGCGTAACACATGCAAGATATTTACATCCTAGGCAGCGGTGCCATGGGCTACCTTTGGGCAAGTTATTTTAGTCCCGATACTAAGCTGCATTTTATTACCCGCAATGAAAATACTGCAAACTTCAGCTTTGAAAAAAAACCTGAAAACATACAAATACAAGCAGACAAAGTCACAGCATCTGCACTGTCCAGTGACGCTCAACTCATACATAAATTAATTATTTGTACCAAAGCGTTTGATGCTCAAAGCGCATTGCTAAATCTACAGCCTAATTTGTCACCTGACTGCGAAATAATACTGATTCAAAATGGGATGGGCTCTCAGCAGTCCATCGCCAAGCATTACCCAGATTTAGCGATATACGCTTGCAGTTCTACCGAGGGTGTATATAAAGAATCTCAAAACATTCTCATGCATGCAGGCCAAGGTGAAAACCATATTGGCCCACTCTCAGGTAGTGCCAGCCATAAAAAACTCAGGGATTGGCTACCTGACACCATCTACAATTGGCATGAAGATATCACTCCAATACTTTGGCGTAAGCTAATCATCAACAGTGCGATTAACCCTCTGACGGTCATATATCAATGCCGAAATGGTGAGCTGCTAAGCAACCCTATTGCTCTGCAACATATGACAAGCCTATGCTCTGAGTTAGACAATCTTTGCATGACTTTAAAGCTTGATTTAACACCAACCTTTAATTTAGCCCAATCCATTTGCCGATCCACAGCCAATAACTTCAGCTCTATGTACCAAGACGCGAACAACAAGCGACAAACAGAAATTGAGTTTATAACTGGTTATGTCATTCAACAATGCCATCAATTAGGCATTAAATGCCCAGCACATGAGGCTATATACACTCAAATAGTCGGTTAGCTATTGGCCCCTAGTCTGTTCTGATGTAATCTCATCAGACAAAAATAATCATAAAATCTGTATATTATGCGTCAGTTTTTTCGTCAGCTTAAAGTTAAACAAAAGGTTTTCGTACTGCTTGCCATTGCGATCTCAATTGTTTACATAACCAATACATTCAGTAATGTATGGGTTGCTACTAATAACCCAGTACAAAAACACATTTCATCATTGAACTCCTTGATTTTTAATTCCCCCTATTTAGACGAAAGCCAAGATTGGGTTAAGTACTTAAACCATGAGCAAAAGAGATTTACAGTCATAGATTTAGCAATCTATTCCTCAGACGGCATATTATTAGATTCTCAATCGGAAATGTTTCCTTCTAATCTGAAAGAGCTAAGTGCTGACCATTCAGACCCCGATTGCATCATTGTTCCCGGCGAAAATTTCATACTAATGATTAAAATGAAAGCCAACTTGGAACACACCTTTATTCTTGAATTGATTATCCTTAATTTTTTTGCTTTTTGTTTTGGTTTAGCACTTGTCTATCTCGTTCTATACTTTATCACTCGACTCATCATCAGACCCATTTTTTCGCTTACCGATACCACCAACGAAATCGCAATGGAACAAAACTATTCATTAAGAGCAAAACGCTTTTATTCTGATGAAATAGGTACTCTGGCTGAAAACTTTAACTTTATGTTAAATAGAATTGAGCAAGATGATTACATATTAAGACAGGAACGGGATAAAGCAGAACAGGCCCGACTCAGAGCCATTGAACTGTCTACAAAAATGCATGAATCTAATGAAAGACTAGAGTTTGAAGTGAAAGTTAGGGCTCGAGTTGAGCACAAGCTAACTGACTTTCAGCATTACTTGAACAACATTATCGATTCTATGCCCAGTGCAATCATAGCCATTGACCATGAATTAAAAGTCACTCAATGGAATAAGGGAGCAACAACAATCACCCAAATCGATCGCGATGATGCGATTTATCAGCCCTTAGAAGAGTCTTGTGGATTTCTATTTCCTTATTTAAACCTGATCACGGATTCTTTAGAAAAACACCTAACCAACAAAATTGAACGCATACAATACAACAACGGAGACAAAAACAGTTTTCTAGATATGACAGTCTATCCCTTACTTGATACAAACCGATCAGGAGCGGTTATACGCATAGATGATGTAACGCAACGAATTCAGATGGAAGATATGATGGTTCAATCTGAAAAAATGCTATCACTTGGTGGCTTAGCCGCAGGTATGGCCCATGAGATAAATAACCCTTTAGGCGCTGTTGTTCAAACAGTCCAAAATATTAAACGTCGATTAAATCCAAGCTTGAAAAGAAACGTTGATACCGCCATTGCCATTGATACAGATATGGAGACCATTTGTGAATACATGGAAGAACGAGAGATATTCAGCTTTTTAAACAATATCTCTCAAGCTGGCGAACGTGCCGCAACAATTGTAAAAAACATGCTGCAGTTCAGCCGTCAAAGTGATAAAGAGTTACAGCCCCAAAACTTGCACCACATTATTGAACGCTCAATTAACATTGCTAAAAATGAATATGATTTAAGTAGTGGATATGACTTTAAGAGCATTGATCTAGTAAAAGATTTTGATTACACCATGCCGGATGTACCTTGTATCTCATCAGAAATAGAACAAGTTATATTAAATCTATTGAAAAATGCCTCTCAAGCCTTGGTGGAATATAAGGCGCAAAAAGAATTTGATATGGATTGGTACAGCCAGATTCAAATTTACACTCGAGCAAAAGACCATTGCGCAGAAATTATTATTGAAGATAACGGCCCGGGCATGGATGAAGAAACGGCTAAGCATATCTTCGAACCATTTTTCACAACTAAAGATGTGGGCATGGGCACAGGCTTAGGCCTATCTGTTTCTTTTTTCATAATAACCAACCACCACGCAGGTCAAATGCGCGTAGACAGCACCTTAGGCGCTGGTACTCGCTTTACAATCACCCTTCCTATCAACAAATCTACTCATTAGTAACATGAATGATCTTTGATTGACCTTTAATTGAAGCTTTCGTACTATGCAGGCCGTTTTTAGGTGCTCTGACTGTCCTCTTAGGTCAGAGTTAAACGGGAAACTGGTGAAATGAAGCTACAAAGCTGATTATTCCAGTGCTGCCCCCGCAACGGTAAGCAACTAAGGTTTGACACCCAGCCACTGAATACATACGTATTTGGGAAGGCGCTCAAACCGCAAATCGATTTTTTTGATTTAAGTTGTAAGCCCGGATACCGGCCTAGATATCAATAATACTGTAGTTGCGGTGGGCGACGTGCGGGGAAGTCATATCTGTTGATATGTTTCTTTTGCATATGTGCCACCCTGGTAATATATGCGCCATTTATTTTTAATCACATTATTCATAACGTTTTGCACTCAAGTAGTGGCCAAAGAATCTGTGACGCATTTAGAACAAGTCTCTATTCAAGGAAAAGCATTAGATCTTAATTCCAATTCGTATGGATTTTTTAAGCGTGAGGATTTCATTGGCCAATTTTCAACACTCAGTGAATTTCTAAAGCAAAGCACATCAGTTCAAGTTCGTTACAACGGTGTTGGGAATTCTCCTAAACTGTCAATTAGAGGCTCGAAACACGATCAAATACAATTCATGATAGATGGACAAATTATTGAAAACGCTCAATATGGCGGTTTTAATATTGATCAAATTCCATTAAATCAAATTGAATCTATCGAATTGGTTAAGGGGATTCATTCAAACATTGCTCAGCAAGCAATCGGTGGGGTTATTAAAATCACCAGAACAACAATTCAGAAAAACACTCATGATATAGCGGTTAATATTGGTGAATTTAACAATCGACAGATCTCTAGCAGTCACGCATATCCATTTCTTGGTCAAGTTCTTTTAGGATTAGACTTAGAGAAATCTAAAAATGATTACAATACGAATATCACCAGTCCCAAGGGTGATTCTAATAATAAAGATCAAATTCAACCACTTAATAATAATGACCTACAGAAATACTACGGACACATAAGATGGATATCCGATATAGATTTCTCAAATAAAATCACAATATCCCACGAAACCAATCATAAAAAAAAGGGAATCCCAGACTACTTTTCAAACAACAGTGATAATGCAGCACTTTACGAACAAAAATCAGATAAAACAAGGTTATCTTACGATTATATCTATAGCCCACACACACAAATAAAATCAAATGTTTTTTATGAAAAAAATGAAGATTACTACTCAGACATTAGCAAGGCTTCATCATTAGACTCTGAAGAAACTATATACAAATACAGAAAAATCCAACTAAGCCAGAGCCTTTACAGAGAAATAAATAACCTCGAATGGGGAGTAAATTTTAACTACGAATTTCAAGACTATGAAGACAATCATTTATTAGTAGACAATTCAACAAAGTGTACATCTACATTTTCTAAATGCGATATTAATTCGGAAAGAATAGTTTCAAGATACACATTCAATACAACATACAAACTGAACGACACAATTGAATTACTAGGCAACATATCCAATAATCGATCTACATATAATTCCACTCAAATACAAACCAGTATTATATCTAAAGAGAGTGACAGGAATTATACACAGTGGGGGCTAGCTATAAACACCCTTATAAACAAGGGGAACGTATTCAGATTAAATATCAATCAAGCCTATCGCCTTCCGACCTTATTCGAATTATATGGCGACTTAGGGGCTATAAAAGGATCTCCTGCTTTAAAACCAGAAAAAGCTATTAATTTTAGTGCTGATTATTCTTTCATAAGCGATGTAAAACTGGATTTTTCACTATTTTATAGAGTAGTGACTGATAGTATTATTGCCAACTACAATAGCCAGGGAATTGGCAGTTATGATAATGCTCAGTCATCTGAACTTATGGGTGCCGAAATTGAATTAAAATACGAATTTAGTGATCTCAATATAATTGCCAACTTTACGACCCAAGACAGCAATACAACTTCTACCACGTCTTCATTGGACAATGTTAACCTTCCTGGAGTTTACCATAACTCGCTCTCTATTGAATTCCTTTTAATGTTAAACCTCAACCATCAAATTACAATACAAAGTTTCATCGACACAGGGCTCTACCTAGATACAACCAACACTCTCAAGGGTAGTGATAGAAATCTAAGTAATCTTAAATATAGATATTTGAAAGAAAATTATTCGCTTCAAATATCTATTAATAATTTATTCGATCAAACCTATTCAGACCAATCAAATCATCAAGCTCCAAACCGAAACCTAACTTTATTAACAACTCTATCTTTTTAAGGTAATAAAAAATGAAAAAATTAGTACTAATAACCACTACAAGTATCATGCTTAGCGGGTGCTTAACAGATGATTCTAATGAAGATCTGTTTCCATCAGCACTTAAAACAGCGACCTCCGCTGATTCAACTTGTAGTGTAGACTTTGATATGGCCATTCAAACAGTCGCTACTGATTATAGCTCGAGTAAAGTTGCACTTGGCTGTCAATCAGAAGGTGGGGTGGTAGATAGTTATTATTCCAATACCAGTGATTTTACAATTTCATCTGGCGATAAACTGTATCATTTAGGAAGAACAGGATCACATAGTGTTTCCCAGTACGATTATGAAAATGCTTCTATTGAAAACTGGAACTACTCTACAAATGATGATGCTTTGGAAACTACCAAATCAAATCCATATAAAGTTATTGAAGTATCGGCGTCTAAAGCCTATATCATTCGTTACAATGAAACCAAGGTATGGATTATAGATCCAAGCGCTCAAAACGCTGATGATTTTAAAACTGGTGAAATAGACCTTAGCCATTATGCTGCATCGATTGATGAGCTTACTGCGACATCGGTTGAAATGTCAGATGCAATACTCCATGACGGTAAGTTATTCATTGCTATGCAACGACTTAAAAATGGATCTGCTGATAGATCATATGAGAACGGCAGTAAGGTCGCTGTTTATGATATTTCAAACGATACAGAAATTGATACCACTCCAAGTAATGCTAGTGACGAAAAGGCCATAACACTTGTAGGTGCGAACGTTAGCAACATGTCGCTATTAGGAGACAGCATTTACATTGCAAGTAGAGGCAACTACACATCAACAGGCGAATTCGCATTATTTGGTGCTTTAGAAATCCTTAATACTACTAATTATTCATTACAAACATTAGTGTCAGGCTCTGAAGAGCAAGGTCATATCTCTGATGTTGCCGCAATCGCTGATGATAGCATTTACTTTACGGCAGACTTCTCTGGTATGGTTAATGACGAGTGGGTATCAAAGACAGGCCTATATAACTTCACTGGCTCAAGTATTACTACCTTGATTGATGAATCATACAACTTAGAGCTACCTGAAATAGAAAAAGACAACTTAGGGAATTTATGGGTCGCTAGTGCAAACCCAAGCAATCCAGGGATTTATCGTTTTGATATTTTGAATGAGGAAGCCAATTTATTTATGCCGACTCAACTAGTACCGCGAAAAATTGTGTTTAGAAAATAAATTAAAAAAGCCGGGCAATGCTCGGCATTTTTATGCGCCAAGATAGACACTAAACCTGAAAACGATCCATCTTCTCTTGCAAAGATTCAGTTAACTGAATCACTTCTTTGATGGCTGTCACTGTATGCTGTGCATCATTAACGGTGTCGCGCCCTAAATCATTAATCTTCACAACATTTTCATCAATGGTTCTGGCTACCTGTGTTTGTTCACTGGCCGATGTAGATATCTGCCCATTGATTTGAGATATGGTACCCACCATTTGTACAATTTGTTCTAATGCTACACGTACCTGCGAAGATGATTCCACAGTATCCTGTGCCATCATATGGCTATTGCCCATTACTTCTACTGCACTGCTGATTCCATTATGAATAGAGGTCATTACTTCATCTATTTCTTGCGCACTGGTTTGTGTTCGACTGGCCAGCGTGCGTACTTCATCGGCCACCACTGCAAACCCTCTTCCTTGCTCACCTGCGCGAGCGGCCTCGATAGCGGCGTTAAGGGCTAATAAATTTGTTTGTTCGGCAATGCCCTTAATCACGGCCAACATACTGGCTATATTCTCTGAATTTTCTGATAGTGTATTAATTACTTCTGTACTGCGCATAATTTCTTCTGCCAGCGCTGTAATTTGAGACAAGGTTTCAGAGACCACTTGGTTTGCCTGACCTGCTTGCTCTGTTGCTTGTGAAGCCGAATTAGCGGCTTCTCCACTTTGTCTATTTACTTCTTCTGCGGTCGCAGCCATTTCTGTAATAGCCGATGCAACTTGCTCTGTTTGGGCTAATTGTTCGTTCGCTGCATTCTCACTTTGAGAAGCATTTTTACCCACCTTCTCCATTGCTGATGCAACTTCAGTCGATGTGCCCTGCACGGCTTGCATAAGAGAGTGGATATTCTCTACCATGACATTGAATTCAGATGTTAATTCGCCCATTTCATCTTTTGATGCAACACTCACTCGTACACGCATATCACCAGTACTGATTTTATGCGCTGCATCGTGAAATTCACCTACTGTACTTCTAACACTCCAAAAGAATGCCGCGTATAAGTACACAATCAATAACATCACAAGCGCAATTGCAACGGCGACTGTTATGAGTTTTTGCGTCAGTTCATTTTTTCTGGATTCTAAGATAGCGTCTAACTGGGTAAAAGCGATTTCACGTACAGTCAGTATATTTTTCAATTTTGTATGATAAAAATCGGAAAAATCCGTCCACTTAATATTAATACTATTCGCAGAAATCACTTCTTCATCCAGTTTTGATAACACATCAGAAAAGTCTTTTTCTACATTGGGGAATACCTTACTAAACAGTTTAGCAAACATGGGGTTTTCTTTTACTAAACTAGAATGACTTTGATTTAATGCTCTAATTGTACCGTCCATAGCGTCATATACATCATTCAGCGTATCGTAGACGGTTGCATTCAAATAGACCTGAGCAATGGAGAATACACCTACCGAGTGGGCAAAACCTAAAGACTCTACATAAGCAGGATAATCGGTAATAACTAAGTTAAGTAATAACTGAACATTCTGATTGGTATCTAAAGATATCCCTGATGACTGGGCAGCATTGTTAGCCACAAATAGTATTTCATTGATGACCTTATGATACGTTTTGAACTGGTCTGCAATGATGGTTTGTCTGTTTTCCGAGACTCGAGCAAAACTCTTTTTCCACGCGGGTAATTTTGATGCGACTTCAGCAGCGACATCCGTGCCTCGATGCTTTGTAGTGAATGAATTGATATTTTTATACAGGCTTGATTCAAGCTGCTCTGCTGTGCTGTTCAATTGCTCTTTATTATTTAGGATTATTTGAACAGAGCCGATATCTCGATAATTGGATGCCTGATCAACAATGCTTAACAGATCATCAATGGCTGTTAATGATTTTTGTTCAATGACTGTTTTTTGAATAGACTGATAAGTCTGATTAATGATCGCATAACTTAAAAGAAGCAATGGAATAAAAAATGTTAAGCTAATTACACCAAATTTTTTGGCGTAACTCAGCTTATTCATTAACATGATGGCGGGTGCTAATAATCCGTACACATCCACGTCCTCTATTATCTACAACTTAAGTTAAGTGTAGACGTAATTTTTCACTCCCCCCTCTTAAATAACGGTTATTTTACAACAACATATGGCGAGTATCGCCCAGTAGCAGACAAATATACCGAGCAAATCGAGCCGCCTCGGCACCGTCAATGACTCGATGATCATACGATAAACTAATAGGCAGCATTAACCGGGGTTTGAACGCTTCTCCGTCCCAAACTGGCTTTGTAGCCGCTTTGGATACACCTAAAATCGCCACCTGCGGTGCCGATACAATCGGTGTAAAAGCCGTGCCGCCAATCCCGCCTAAGCTGGAAATGGTAAATGTGCCACCCATCATGCCATCCATGGGTAGTTTCTTATCTCTGGCCTTACCTGCTAATTCAGCACTGTCTTTGGCAAAATCTATTAAGCTTTTTTTATCGGCGCCTTTAATCACAGGGACCAACAAACCATCAGGGGTTTCGACGGCTATGCCTAAATTATAATACTGCTTAGTGATTAGCTGAGTACCGTCTAAATTTAACGATGCATTGAAATTTGGGAATTTCTGTAAAGCCAATACACAAGCCTTTAGAACAAATGCTAGTGGAGATACCTTTACCCCCTCTGGCAACATGGCTGCCATCTGACCTTTACGGTAACCTTCTAAATCTGTGATATCAGCTTCATCAAACTGTGTTACCTGAGGAATGGTGCTCCAACTTTGCACCATGTTTTTAGCAGTCACTTGTTTGATCTTATTCAGAGGCACGTGCTCGATTGGACCAAAACGCGAGAAGTCTTCGCTACTGCCAATCACACCTGCAAGCAATCCAGCCCCTTGATTAACAGGTTGTTTCAGCTTGGTTTTTACAAAACCCTGCACGTCTTCTTTTACAATTCGATTACGTGGACCAGTACCTGATACCTGGGTTAAATCCACACCCATTTCTCGAGCCAATTGCCTCACGGCGGGTCCAGCATGAACAGAGCCTGTAGAGGCGACTTCAGCCACCGACTCAGAGCTTGCTTTCATTGCCTGCGCCGGCTCCTTTACATTCGGCTCAGACGCACTGCCTTCTAGGGCAGCCGTTTGTGTTGGTGTACTGGCCGAATCAGCACTGGTTGTGGCTGCACTTACAATGCTCATTACACCAATAACATCGCCTTCATTTACCTTATCACCTACTTTCACCGCAAACGATACAAGTTGTCCTGAATCAGGTGCCGGCACTTCCATGGTGGCCTTATCACTTTCTAAAACTAATAAGCTTTCTTCTGCATCAATGTTGTCACCAATACTGGCACTAAGCTCGATAACCTCAACATCACCGGCACCACCTAAATCAGGCACCTTTATTTCTACATTTATTGGTTCATTATTTTTAGCGCCTGCAGTTGGTGCATCAATGACCTTAGATGTTTCAGGACTGGCTACTTTGTCTTCAGGTTCTTCATTTGAAGATTCTTCAGTCGACTCAGAAGCCTGTTCTGAATTTGATTCTAACGTGACAACCAATGTGCCTGATGACACCTTATCACCAACCGATACGAGTATTTCTGCAACCTTACCTGCCATGGGAGCGGGAACTTCCATGGTGGCTTTGTCACTTTCTAAAACAATGATCTCTTGCTCAGCTTCAATGGTATCACCCACTTTTATACTGATTTCGATTACTTCAACTTCATCTATGCCGCCTAGATCGGGCACAGTCACTTGTGTCTGGCTCATGGCGATTACCTAGTTATATAGTGGGTCGAGTTTGTCTGCTGAAATACCAAAGTCTTTCATGGCTTTCTTCAGGATTTTTGAATCAAGCGCACCGTCTTTCACTAGTGCCGACAGCGATGCTAAAACAATATAGTGACGATCGACTTCAAAGAACGATCTTAGCTGCTCTCGACTATCACTGCGTCCAAAACCATCCGTGCCCAGTGTGACAAAGGTTTTCCCCTCGGGCATATATGCACGAAGTTGCTCGCTGTATTGCTTCATATAATCAGTCGCACAAATCACTGGCCCATCGGTGTCTTGCAAACATTGCGTGATATAAGCGTGTTTAGCTTTTTTATCAGGGTTTAATAAATTCCATCGTTCAATAGAACGGCCTTCTCGGGTCACTTCATTAATACTTGGAGCGCTCCACACATCCGCTTGTACCTTAAAATCACTGGCTAGAATTTTAGCCGCTTCAATGGATTCTCGTAAAATAGTACCGCTGCCCATTAACTGAACTCGGTTTTTACCTTTTCCACCTTCGCTAAATTTGTATAACCCTTTGCGTATACCTGCCTCAACTCCTTTAGGCATAGCGGGTTGTGTGTAATTTTCATTCATGACCGTAATGTAATAAAACACTCTTTCATGTTCTTCGTACATTCTGCGTAAACCATCTTGAATGATCACAGCTAACTCATAACCAAATGTAGGATCGTAAGTAATACAGTTAGGAATCGTATTCGCCAAAATGTGACTGTGGCCATCTTGATGCTGAAGGCCTTCACCGTTCAAAGTGGTACGCCCTGCTGTAGCACCAATTAAGAATCCTTGTGCCTGACAATCACCAGCAGCCCAAGATAAATCCCCTACACGCTGAAAACCAAACATAGAATAAAATATATAGAAGGGAATCATGGGCTTGCCATAAGCACTATAAGACGTGGCTGCAGCCAACCAAGCGCTAAAAGCACCCGCTTCGTTAATGCCTTCTTCTAAAATGCGCCCTTTTTTATCTTCTTTATAAAACATCATTTGGCCGGCATCGACTGGTTCGTATAACTGGCCTTCGCTTGAATAAATTCCTAACTGGCGAAACAAACCCTCCATGCCAAACGTCCGAGCTTCATCCGGCACAATGGGCACCACCCGCTCACCAATGGCCTTGTCTTTTGCTAGCCCAGTTAAGATTCGAACAAATGCCATGGTGCTGGAAATCTCGCGATCGCCACTGCCATCTAGCTGAGCTTTAAATGTGGATAATTCTGGCGCAGGTAATACTTCTTTGTTTTCGGTGCGCTGAGGTAAATAACCACCTAAAATTTCTCGGCGCTTTTGCATGTATTTCATTTCAGGGCTATCAGCCGGTGGTCGATAATACGGAAACGACTCCAATTCATTATCGGCAATGGGAATATCAAAGCGATCACGGAATCCTTTCAGGCTTTCTATATCCAGTTTTTTCACAGAGTGGGCTTCATTTTTACCTTCAGCCGCATCTCCCATGCCATACCCTTTAACGGTATGCGCAAGAATTACCGTTGGCTGGCCTTTATGCCCAGCTGCTGCCCGATAGGCCGCATACACTTTATAAGGGTCATGACCACCACGATTCAATTTGAAAATTTCTTCGTCTTTCATACCTGCAACCATTTCTTCTAGCTCAGGGTATTTCCCAAAGAAATGTTTCTTGGTGTAGGCACCACCCTTGGCTTTGTAGTTTTGGAACTCTCCGTCAACCACTTCATCCATGCGTTTTTGCATGAAGCCCTTGGTATCTTTTGTAAATAAGGGGTCCCAGTGTCTGCCCCAAACGACTTTAATTACGTTCCAACCAGCGCCGCGAAATTGACCTTCTAGCTCTTGAATAATTTTACCGTTACCACGGACTGGGCCATCCAAACGCTGTAGGTTGCAGTTAATAACAAAAATTAGGTTCTCTAATTTTTCACGACCAGCCAGACTGATGGCCCCTAGTGTCTCTGCTTCGTCACATTCCCCGTCTCCTAAAAAGGCCCACACCTTTCTATCCTCCCTTGGCACAAGGCCACGGGCCGATATGTAGCGCATAAAGTGTGCTTGATAGATGGCCTGAATCGGACCTAGGCCCATGGATACAGTAGGAAACTGCCAATAGTTGGGCATTAATCTTGGATGTGGGTACGAACTTAAACCCTTGCCATCGACTTCGCGGCGAAAGTTTTCTAACTGATCTTTATCGATGCGACCTTCAAGGAAACTTCGGGCATAAATTCCAGGACTAATATGCCCTTGGTAATAAATGAGATCACCTAGTGCGCACCTTGGGTTTGCTTTATTTGGGGCTCGGAAAAAATAGTTAAACCCAACATCATATAAGGTGGCGCTGGATGAGAAGCTTGCAATGTGTCCGCCTAAATCGTCACCTGATTTATTGGCTCGAACCACCATTGCCAAGGCATTCCAACGAATAAGAGACCGAATTCGGCGCTCTAAAAATAAGTCCCCCGGCATTTTGACTTCTTCAGATACAGGGATCGTATTTCGATAAGGTGTACGGATGGAGTAAAGCAGCGGCAAGCCATTTCGGGTTGCCCTTTCAGATAGGCGCTCTAACAGATAACGTGCACGCTCAGGGCCCTCTTCTCTGATCACACTGTCAATTGAGTCTAACCACTCTTTGGTCTCAATGGGGTCTCGATCCTGCTCAAATGATTCCATATACCCGTCTCATCCATTTTAATTTGGCAATATATTAGAAAAGTATAGTCAATTTCTGAGTTTTGGCCTGAATTCCACCCCCCTGATATTGGGGGTTGAAAATAGACAAAAATAGCCTGTGTTTTATGCCGTAATTAAACATGCAAAAAGTAGTCTAAAACGAGACTCTATTATGAAAATCACTTAGAGAGTGGAAAATAAAAAAGAAGGGCTAAGATGGGTAATTGCGACCTTAAGCTTAGCTTAAGGTCGCAATTAGAAAAGGATTACTGCTTTCAATATCCGTGGCGAATTAGTTGATAATTAAAAGGCTCTGCATCTGATACCTTTATCTGTGAACGACTGGCATACGGTACATCCATTCGGTTTATATTTGGAAACGGAAGGCCCAGAATTTCTTTTAGTAAAATCCGAATGACGCCCCCATGACAAATTATCAGCTGCTTCTTTTCAGAGCGAGACAAACAGCCAAACCAAGCTTTTAAGACACGCGCCTCAAAATTCAAAATGCTCTCACCTTCTGGTGATGCAAAGTGCATAGGGTCATTCCACATGCCTTTAATGCGATCCCAATCTTCTTTGAAAACCTTGTCCATATCTTGGTTTTCCCAAACACCAAAATCAAACTCTTTTAACTCATCAGCCAATAACAATTCTGTATGGGTTTTCTCAGACAAGGATTTTGCAAAATCATAACAACGAGATAAGGGGCTGGTAATGATCACATCCCACTCGCCATCCTGAGTGGCGTCTTCTAGCTGCTTCCAACCTTGATCTGTTAAAGGGTGATCTGTGCGCCCACGAAAAACATTGCCCCCTTCAGGCTCGCCATGTCGTAACAAATCAATGGTTTTAAATTGCATGTTATTAATCCTTTTCGCTAACACCAGCCGCTTCAAATGTGGCCATTTGGTTATGCATTAATACCGCATTTTGCATTAAACTAATCGCAACAGCAGCCCCACTCCCCTCACCTAATCGCATGCCAATATTTAACAAGGGAGCCGCGTCTAATTTGCTTAATATTAACTGATGTCCTGGTTCAGCACTTTCATGGCTGAACATTAGCCAAGGTCGGATACTTGCATTAATGGCAACCGCCATCAACGCAGCCGCACTGCTAATAAATCCATCCACCAATACTGGGGTACCTTGCTGAGCACACTGTATGTAAGCACCCACCAACCCTACGATCTCGAATCCACCCAGGTTTTGCAATATATGCAAGGGATCTCGGCTAGCATGCAAAGCCAAACCCTGTTCGATAACGGCTGCTTTGAATGGAAGTTTTTGTTCGTCTAAACCTGTACCAGGCCCCACCAGTTTAATTGCAGGTAAACCCAGATATGCTGCCGCAATGGCCGAAGCTGACGTGGTATTGCCTATGCCCATTTCACCACCTATAAAGACATGGGCATTACTTTCTTTGGCACGCAGCGCAGCTTTCTGACCATTCGCTAAAGCTTGTATCAATTGTGCTTCAGTCATTGCGCTTTGTTCAGAGAAATCTTGTGTGCCCGGTGCAATTTGAACATCAACAATGTTTTCATGAGCAGGGACTTCGAATGCGGTCCCTGTATTAACTACTTCAAAATTTGCGTTAAGCTGACGGGCCATGACGGATATTGCAGCGCCTCCTGCCGCAAAATTCTTTACCATTTCAGCGGTCACCGCTTGCGGAAATGCCGAAACGCCCTTGTTTGCAACACCGTGATCTCCGGCAAAAATACTAATAAAGATATTATCTAGTTTAGGCTTTATCTGCCCTTGAAAACCTGAGAATGACGTTGCGATATCTTCAAGCTTGCCCAACGACCCTGGAGGTTTGGTAAGGGTAAGTTGATAAGATTCGGCTTGCTGTAAAACAGACTGATCGATACTGGCTGCGTTATTGTTAAACCACATACAAAAATAATCCTGACAATAAAGTGTTAATACAAAATTTCATATAGAAACTAGCCTTAAAATCGAGCTAGAAATGACAATTGATACTATTTAATTTTATGAGGCAAACCAGCCACCATTAAGGTAACCTGATCGGCTTCTTGTGCTATTTTTTGATGAAGTCGGCCTAGTTCATCAACATATTGTCGACTCATTTCGCCCATGGGCACCACTCCCATTGAAATCTCGTTAGACACCAGTATTACAGGGGTTGTGCGAGACTGAAGTGTCGCAACAAATTCATCCACAGCATCTACAATATTACGATTCGCGTCCATCAAGTTCATTAACCATAACGTTAAGCAATCTACGAGTATTATGTGTGCTTCTGCACTATTGATAACCCCACAAAGATCTAAGGGCTCTTCAATGCTTTCCCAGTGGCTTGGGCGGTCAACTTTATGCTGCGCTATGCGCTTTTCCATTTCAGAGTCATAAGCTCTGGCTGTTGCAACGTACTGAACATCTAGCGGGCTTTCAGACGCCAGTGATTCCCCATATCGACTTTTTCCTGAGCGAGCGCCACCTAAAATTAAATGCAAATTGGGCTTTTGTTCCATGGAATCCATAGCTATCTGGTCTTTGTGCAATAAAGGGCTAATCTTAAAGGGTATATGAATGGGTAGCTAGGCTAATCTATGAAGGATCACAGACAATTTGCGCGTAAATCGTTGCAGACAAATGTATCAATTTTTAATGGTGAAGATGCCAAGTTTTTAGGGGGTCTTGTGGACTATTCTGATACAGGGATCATGATCTCTTCATACCAACCTCTTACAGCCGATCAAACATACCGCTTCACTATCGTTGACTTACCCAATAACATAGGCCGAAAGCGAACGGGTCATATACAGGTTCAAAGTGTGTGGTGCGATCAAATTAACAGCACATTATTTGGAACCGGTTTTAAGCTACTAGAAGCGGATGAAGATGCCTATGCCATGTTCAGAAGCTACGATGAATGGCTAAAAGATCACCCCATCGATTAAAGAGAGCCTAAGCGCTTTCTCATTGAATATGAAAAAGCTATGTCTCACTCTCAAGTCTATCTAGGCATCGACCTAGGCGGCACCAAAATTGAAATCATTGCACTTGATACTACCGGTCAAACTTTGTACCGAACACGAGTGGCAACACCTCTTGCCCCTAATATTGAATTAAAAACCCAACAAGAGCATGCATCAGACGCTTCTAAAGACACTCAATATCAAGACATACTGCACGCTATTCAGTCACTGGTAGATGACTGCGAGCAACACTTAAAGCTATTTAACTTACCTGTTGGCATCGGAATACCAGGCGCCATTAGCCAAGTAACAGGCCTAGTAAAAAATGCCAATACCGTTTGTTTAATTGGCAACAATCTAAACAAGGATCTACAAGCCAAATTACATCGACCCGTTAAGATAGAAAACGATGCAAATTGCTTTGCCTTAAGCGAGGCCCTTGACGGTGCAGGCCAATCATCAAACTGTGTTTTTGCCGTCATTTTAGGCACAGGCGTTGGCGCTGGCTGGGTAATTAACAAAAGCTTGCACGTAGGCAGTAATGCCATTGCTGGTGAATGGGGCCACAATCCATTACCTTGGCCTAGCGCACAGGACGAACCTCTACAAGATTGCTATTGCGGAAAACACGGCTGCATAGAAACCTATTTATCAGGGCCTGGCTTCAGCAAGCAAACAAATTTACAGCACCAATTACTTGCTAGCTGCCCAGAAATCATCGCGAGTATCCATAATGATCATCGTGCTAAACAAAGCTATGAAATGTATGTGGATCGACTGGCCCGCAGCCTGGCAAGCGTCATTAATATTATGGACCCGGATGCCATTGTTCTTGGAGGCGGGGTTTCTAACATCGATTCTCTGTATACCGATGTACCAAAGACTTGGGGAAAATACATATTCAGCGACTCGATCAAAACCAAGCTAGTGAAAAATCAATATGGGGATTCTAGCGGCGTTAGAGGCGCAGCCTGGTTGAACAAGCAATAAAGAAAAAACACCTGACACAAAAAAAGCGACTAAGAAGCCGCTTTAAAAATAGCCTGAAATTCCTATCAAACTAAAGCAGTTAAAACCCCGCAAATACAGTCAGCACTGCCACCAATAGCAACCAGATCACCGCACTGCGAAACATTAATTGATTGGTTTCTTGCAACAAATCGTCTGCACTGTCGCAATCAAACTTATCCTCGGGAGTAAGTTCTGGAAAGACTGTTTTAGATAGTACTTCATTAGCTGGGGTTTGAAAATCTAACATAAACTTTAGGGCTTGCGGAAAGCTATGGGTAAAGTCACCCGCTAATGCGGTTGTTAATGCTAATAGTCTTGATGGCAACCACTCGATCGCACCCACCACACTTTTGGCCCATTCGTATTTAAATTCACGATAAAACCAATAACTCAACAAAGTAGCAAAAGCACCACCCACACCAACGGCTAAATACCAAAAAATAAAGACAAAGAAACGTAAAAACCACGCATAAATGACCGCCTTCGAGACAGCTTGATGAAGCTGACAAGGATTTTTAGCCTGCTCGCTGTCTTTAATGCCTAAAAAGCCACTGGCACACTCGAATGCTCCTTGATAATCCGCTCTTGCCCAGCAAGCTTTATACGCTTCAAAACGTTGGCTAAAATCATCTCGACCCAAGATGTATAAAAGCAGTACCACCTGCAACAGCAACGCCAGCAAATTACCGAGTAAACCGTTCAAACTGTCTATAAATAAGCCAACCACTAAACCCGGAACAATCACCAAGCACGCAAATGCCACCACCTGACCTGATAAGCCTTTTTCATTTGCTTTAAAAAATGAGGATAAACGTGAAAACCAGGTGCGTTTACGCTTATAACCTTGCTGCTTGGTTTGCTTTTGAAGCAACACAGTGAATAGAAGAACGATAAATTTCATGTTGTTTGCATACTTTGTTTGTAATGGGCCCAATTAAAAGCTGGGCCGGGATCGGTTTTTCTACCTGGTGCAATATCACTGTGCCCCACTATTCTATTAGATATAATAGCAGGGTAAGCTTTTTGTAGCGCGACTGTTACCTTTGCTAAAACTTGGTACTGCACTTCTTCATATTCAATATCATCAGCACCTTCTAACTCAATGCCAATAGAAAAGTCATTGCAGTTATCTTGATTATCGAAGTGGCTCACACCTGCATGCCAAGCCCGCTGATCAAACCTGACAAACTGAATCACCTCACCTGTGCGCTTAATCAGTAAATGAGAGCTTACTTCTAAACCTTTAATTTCATCAAAATACGGATGCACAGAGCAATCTAATTCATTGCAAAAAAATGACTCTATATAGCCATTATTAAATTCGTTGGGCGGCAAACTAATATTATGAACCACCAGTGTATCAATGGTCGACATAGGCCTTTCATTAAAATTAGGAGATGGGCACCAATTAGCACCGGTCAACCTATGGTCCTGCACGCTAAACATAAGAAGTGTTCATATAAAAATAGAAGGTAAAGCATTCATGATATGACATGTTTTTTCAACGTTTAAACAGTATGAACACCAGATATTGCGTTCTTACTACTATATACAGTGCCATGCAGTGCAATAATGGCGCTTTCAGTATAGAATTCCGGCTCATTATTTAACACAAAAAAAGGCTTTAGGGCCCATATTCACTGTCAGAAGCTGTATACCATGAATTTAACCATTGACCAGATCCAAGCCGACATCAAACAAAGTGTGCAACTGGCACTAATAGAAGATATAGGCAGCGATTTATTAAATGGCGACATCACCGCGCAACTGATCCCAGAATCCAGCCAAAGCCATGCCCGTATAATAAGCCGTGATAACGCAGTCATTGCTGGCTGCCCATGGGTAGATGAAGTATTCAAGCAATTAGACCCAGCTGTTGATGTGATATGGCATGTGAAAGAAGGCCAAAAGGTTAACGCTAACGAGACTCTTTTTGAATTAAAGGGCTCATCACGCAGCTTACTGACCGGCGAACGCTCTGCATTAAACTTTTTACAGACTTTATCGGCCGTTGCAACCAAGTGCCATACCTACAGCGAAAAGGTAAAACACACACAAGTTAAACTGCTTGATACCCGCAAAACCATTCCCGGTTTACGCACAGCTCTTAAATACGCCGTCACCATTGGCGGTTGCCATAATCATAGAATGGGTTTATTTGATGCTTTTTTGATCAAAGAGAATCACATCAATGCTTGTGGCTCTATTAAACAAGCCATTGAACAAGCTCACGTCATTGCACCAGGTAAACCTGTCGAAGTCGAAGTCGAAAGCTTTGAAGAACTTGATCAAGCTTTAAAAGCAGGTGCTGACATCATTATGCTGGATAACTTCAGTATTTCAGATACTAAAAAAGCCGTGAAACTGGCCAAAGGCAAAGCGAAACTGGAAGCCAGCGGTGGTATAACAGATGCCACACTCGTGAATATTGCAGAAACCGGTGTCGACTTTATATCCATTGGCGTATTCACTAAAGACATCACGGCCGTAGATTTATCCATGCGTATGGTTTGAAACCTACCCAATACGTCGCACTTCACCCACAAATAAGCCGCAAAAAACGCCACAAGTAACAATTAATATTAGTTAGTGACATTTTTTGTCACCTACTATCATTAATTGTAGTCTTTTTATAAATGATCGCTCATAGGGTTTTGTGCGCCAGTTATCAGAATATATGCTTAGAAAGACAGGAAGCGCCTTGTTAGCTCACTTATGAAATAAATTACGGTCAATTGTAAAAGTTGGCACGCCACCTGCAGTACTTAGATCAGGCAGGAGCTGTTCGCAGCAAACTGCGAATATAACCAGGCATTATGCCAATAATTTAAAATACACCCCGTGGAGCGGTCTACTATGAAAAACCAAAAAGGTTTTACCCTAATCGAACTAATGATTGTTGTTGCAATCATCGGTATTCTTGCATCAGTTGCGATTCCTCAGTACCAAACTTACATAGCACGTACTGACGCTGCGACTGTAACAACTTCAACTATTCGTCCAGTTCAAAATGCAATCGCTGAATACACAGCTACCTATGGTGCTCTTCCTGCTAGTTATACTGCGTTAATGGATGTAGCGTTCTCGAAAGATGTTGGTGGTACACCTACTGCTTTCGCTGAAGCTGATTTCGCTCAGACTGATAAAGTTGGCACACTTGGTTGGGATGGCGCTGTATTGACCCTTACCTTTGCTCATAAGAATACAAGCCTAGGTGTTAAAACGTTAATCATCACTCCTACGCTAAGTGCTACAGGTACTGTTACTTTTGCTGTGACTGGTGGTACTCTTGAATCTAAATACCGTCCTAAATTCTAAACCATAGAATTTTCTAAAACCCGCTTCGGCGGGTTTTTTTATGCCTGTTATTTATATTCCCGCCAAGTTCGCTAGTGGTATGTTATTAGCTATAGTAAATGTATAGAGTTGGGTTAAGCAGGGCGACATGAAAAATGGATTTTCATTAATTGAGCTGACTGTAGTTTTTGCAATTATTGCGATACTCGCCAGTATTGCAGCCCCTCGATACCAAACGTATTTGTTGCGCACCTATGTGGCAACTGAATCGGCAACGGCAAAAGCACCAATAGAAAAAGCCATAGCAGAACACATTGCTAATTTAGGCGCTCTTCCTGGGTCTGGATTCACTGATCTTGCGTCAACAGGCTTTGTTCAAAATAATGGGGCTGCTCATTCAGCTACCAGCTTGGCAACAAAAAACATTCAATCTGTTGAATGGGACGGCCAATATTTAACCCTTAAATTTATAAATAACCATAAACAAAGCTCTCTATCAGGAGAGACGATTCAGTTCTCAATTGACTCTAGTAGCGCCTCGATCCGATTTGTACCCAGTGGTGGCACACTTGCCAGTCATCTATGGCCCTAACCCGTTCTTTAGCATGATAAAAATGCGATTAGAACACTGTTTAATTTACTCAAAATGGGTATTATTAGGCTAAATTAAAAAAAGAATATTTGAAGCATGTCTAATATAAGTGGTATTGCTCGCCAATTTGTAGAGCAGAGCTTGCTTAATGAGCAACAAGCCAAAGATTTAACGCTTGAAGCTAACAATGAAAATAGGTCTTTCATCATGCAAAGTCTGTTATCAGGTGCTTGCAAATCAATTGATGTTGCATCCCTGGTTTCTAGCGAGTTCGGCCTGCCACTTCTTGACCTTTCTGCCATGGATTCAGAGCACTTTCAATCCGACCTTATTTCTCCTGAATTACTGGACAAACATAAGATCCTGCCGATCTTTAAACGCGGTAATCGATTGCACATTGCTCAAGCTGATCCATCTGATATTTCAGCTTTAGACGATGTGAAATTTGCTACAGGCATGTCGGTTGACTCTACTGTAGTTGAGTTTGATAAACTAAACGCCATCCTAGAAAAGCTTAATGCGGGTAACGATGCCTTTGATGACCTAGATGAAGATCTAGATTTAGAAGAAGATGAACCCAAAAAAGCTGAAGCCAATGACGAATCGACTGGGGACGAAGCACCCATTGTGCGGTTCGTTAATAAAATGCTTCTGGATGCTATCAAAATGGGGTCATCAGACTTACATTTTGAGCCTTATGAAAAACGTTACCGGGTGCGATACCGCACAGACGGTATCTTGCATGAAGTGTCATCACCTCCAATTAATCTTGCAGGAAAGATTTCAGCACGGTTAAAAGTTATGTCAAAAATGGACATATCTGAACGGCGCGTTCCACAAGACGGTCGTATTAAAATGAAAATATCCAAAACCAAAGCCATCGATTTTCGTGTGAACTCCTTACCTACCCTCTGGGGTGAAAAACTTGTATTACGTATATTGGACGCGTCAAGTGCCCAAATGGGCATCGACCACCTAGGGTACGAGCCTGAGCAAAAACAGCTTTATATGGACGCATTAGCCCAGCCGCAAGGGATGATTTTAGTGACAGGCCCTACCGGGTCAGGCAAAACAGTATCGTTATACACTGGCTTAAATATACTGAATGTTGAAGGTACCAATATATCGACAGCAGAGGACCCCGTAGAAATTAACTTAGAGGGCATTAACCAAGTTAACGTGAATCCAAAGGTAGGCTTAGATTTTGGCGAAGCACTAAAAGCCTTTTTAAGACAAGATCCAGACATTGTTATGGTGGGTGAGATTCGAGATTTAGACACCGCCAGTATCGCAATTAAAGCCGCTCAAACAGGTCACTTGGTTTTATCAACACTTCACACGAACAGCGCACCAGAAACCCTCACTCGGCTGGCCAACATGGGGGTACCTGCATTTAATCTGGCAACATCAGTAAGCTTAATTATCGCTCAACGGTTAGGCCGTCGTTTATGCAGTAAATGTAAGGTCCCAGCTGACCTCCCTGAAAATGTCTTGGTGGAAGCTGGATTTACAAAAGAAATACTAGAAGGCGCTACAATTAATAAAGCGGTAGGGTGTGATGCCTGCTCTAAAGGCTATAAAGGGCGCGTAGGTATTTATGAAGTTATGAAACTAAATGATGAAATTTCTCGCATTATTATGAACAACGGAAATGCCATTGAAATTGCTGATGCCTCACAAAGAGCTGGCTTTGATGACCTTCGAACGTCGGCACTAAAAAAAGTCGCTCAAGGGGTAACCAGCCTTGAAGAAGCAAACCGCGTTACCTCTGGCGGGCACTAGGAGAATATAAATGGCTAAAACTAAGACCATTACCTTCCAGTGGGAAGGTTTAGACAAGCGCGGTAAAAAAATTGAAGGTGAAATGCTGGCCGAAAACTCAGCCATTATTAAAGCGCAATTAAGAAAACAAGGCATTTTACCTAAAAAAGTTAAACGTAAAGCTGAAGGGCTATTTGGCCTTGGTGGTGGAGCCCCTAAAGGTAAAAAGATTACCAACTTGGATATCACGATATTCCTCAGGCAGTTAGCAACCATGTCAAAAGCTGGTGTTCCGCTAATGCAAGGTTTGGAAATAGTTGCTGATGGCTTAGAGAACCCTAATATGGCGAGAGTTGTACTCGGCGTTAAAGATGATGTTTCTGCTGGTAACGACTTTGCTTCATGCTTGAAAAAATTTCCAGATCAATTTGACCAATTAACGTGTGCGCTCATAGAGTCCGGTGAGCAATCAGGTGCCTTAGAGCAAATGTTAGATCGTGTTGCAGTTTACAAAGAAAAATCAGAAGCTCTAAAACAAAAAATATCAAAAGCCCTTAAGTATCCAATTACAATACTAATCATTGCCAGTATCGTTACCACCATATTATTAGTTAAAGTAGTACCGACATTCGAAGCTATGTTTTCTAGCTTTGGCAGTGAATTGCCCGCGCCTACTCAAGTTGTAGTTGCCATGTCAAATTGGCTACAAGCTAACTATATTTATCTTTTTGGTGGGATTGGTATTGGTATATTTGGAATAGGTCGAGCCATAAAAAGCAGTCCAAAATTACAAGAAGAAGCAGACAAGCTTAAGCTCAAACTACCTGTTGTCGGCAATATACTGCAAAAAGGTGCAGTCGCAAGGTTTGGACGTGTTCTATCCACCACTTTTGCTGCAGGAGTACCGTTAGTAGATGCATTAGAAAGTGTTGCAGAGGCATCTGGTAATGTAGTATACCGCGACGCTATTTTACGAATTAGAGACGATGTTTCAACCGGTATCCAGATGAACGCTTCAATTAAAGCCACTGGTGTATTTCCCAACATGGTCGTTCAAATGGTCGCTATAGGGGAAGAATCAGGCGCACTAGACGCCATGCTAGACAAAGTTGCTACATATTATGAAGATGAGGTAGACAACCTTGTTGATGGTTTGACTGCCATGATTGAACCTTTAGTTATGGCATTTCTCGGCGTGGTTGTTGGCGGTATGTTGATCGCGATGTACCTTCCAATATTCGCTATGGGCGACGCCATGTAATGGCGTTACCTCTAAAATTTTTCTAATTTAAGTTGTAACTCATGTTTGATCCAATCCTTCAAAACCCACTGGCCTTTATGGCCAGTGTTTCCATTCTAAGCCTTTGCATTGGCAGCTTTCTAAACGTTGTAGCCTATCGTTTACCAATTATGATGCGCAGACAAGTCGAGGCCGATTACTTAGATATAAATGGTGAAGAGCCAAAGGAGCTTCCTGCATTTAATCTAAATATTCCAGCTTCAGCATGCCCTAAATGTAAATCAAAAATCAGACCTTGGCAGAACATCCCTGTAATTAGCTATTTATGGCTAAAAGGAAAGTGTGCAAATTGTAAAACGACAATTAGTCCCCGCTACCCTACTGTAGAACTCATAACAGGGTTATTAGGATTATTAGTAGCCTTTCAATTTGGCGCCACCTTTGAGTGTGCTGCGGCTCTGGTTTTCACATATTTTTTAGTTGCGCTAACCCTGATTGATTTAGATGAATACCTATTACCAGATAGCCTTACACTACCACTTATATGGGTCGGCTTAATTGCAAACTCATTTAATATTTTTACGTCTTTAAATGATGCGGTTTACGGTGCGATTGCTGGCTACTTATCACTTTGGACTGTCTATTGGGCGTTTAAGTTATTCACAGGCAAGGAAGGCATGGGCTATGGGGATTTTAAACTTCTAGCTGCCATTGGCGCCTTACTTGGTTGGCAAGCCCTTCCGATTGTTATCCTTTTATCAAGTGCCGTAGGCGCTATTGTGGGTATCTCTCTTATCATCGTACTTGGTAGAGATAAAAATATTCCTATCCCATTTGGCCCATATTTAGCCGCTGCGGGATTCATTGCCATGCTATGGGGGGACGAATTAAAAAAGAGCTACTTCCAGCTTATGGGCATT
>ERZ1027208.31-NODE-31-length-92858-cov-17.581641_pt1 | contig 92858 bp, 78 predicted proteins | sample MGYA00520867_ERZ1027208 | MGnify/ENA primary metagenome ERZ1027208 (study PRJEB33311, sample SAMEA4378413) | marine metagenome | biome: Marine biome; feature: Fjord; material: Water | collected 2014-07-20T08:00:00Z/2014-07-... | depth 75 m ... | reverse complement strand
TTAATTTTTCACCATCTTTTCCCATCTGCTTCGACTAGGCTTTTGGTATCGTGCAAGGGTGCAACTCCTACGAGTTGTGGTTTAACTTTACGGCGTTGCTATGTTGGAAATTTCTTCTGTAGGAGTCGCACTTTGTGCGCGAATTCAGCGATCTAATTAATGTTGTAAAGAAGCGGTGGTGAAGTATTTCATTAATTTTTCACCATCTTTTCCCATCTGCTTCGACTAGGCTTTTGGTATCGTGCACGGGGTGCAACTCCTACGAAGGTGGATTACATTTTTGGTATGCTATATCGATATTGGGATATAGTGTTTTGTGAGTGTTTTAATGTTTTTTTGTAAAGAATAAGAAATGAGAAATGAGATTGATTGCCCAGAATAAGTCATGGGGATAACTTATTCTGGGACCTGTCCACACAGAGTCGATTATGGCTATCTCGTATAAAGCCTCCTTTTTATTTTTAGTTGGATTGTTGTGTTAGTTAGTTTTAAATTGTTTTTACCGATCTAATAAATGATTAAGCATACGATCAGCACGATTAAGCCTACGTAATAAGCGTCGCTTACTTTTAAAGGGGCGGCTGATTTTTGCTTATGCTGTCCGCGATTAAGCTTGTCGCCTTCATGGATGTTTTTCATGATCATGCTTGTGCCGCCACTAACATGTCTTTGGCATGGGCCAGTGTTAAATCGCTGATTTCTAAACCCCCCATCATACGAGCCAGTTCTTGTTGTCTTTGGTCTGGGCCAAGCTCGCGCATTTGAGTACGAGTTTGTTGTTTGCCACTGAGTTTGTTCACTAACAAATGATGATGCGCAAGTGCGGCTACCTGAGGTTGGTGAGTCACACTGATCACTTGTTTGTTGCTGCCTAGGTCTTTTAATAAGCGACCCATGCGTTCAGCGGTTGCACCGCCCACGCCCACATCAATTTCATCAAATATTAATGTGCCTGGGCCTTGCTGAATGAGTATTTGCAGTGAAAGGCTGATGCGCGAAAGTTCACCACCTGATGCAACCTTGCTTAAAGGTTGCAGGGGTTGGCCGGGGTTAAAGCTAACCAATAATTGTATGTCATCTAGGCCATATTGATTGGCGTTATGGATGGGCTGGTCGTCTACTAAAAATGATACTTGTGCTTTATCCAGTGCAAGCAGCTTAAGTTGCTTTAAGAGTTCTTTGCACAGTTTGTTCGACGTTTTTTTGCGGGCACTGCTTAGGGCTTGTGCGTGGCCAATATACGATTGCTCTACGGTTTCAAGTTCAACCAGTAAGTCATCAAGTGATTGGTCTTGCCCTTTTAGTTCGGCCAGCTCTTGGCTAAGTTGATTGTGCAGGGGCAGTAATTCTTCAGGGCGTACTTTATGTTTGCGTGCCAGTTCATAAATGGCATTTAAGCGTTCTTCTACGTGCTGTAATCGCTGAGGGTTTATTTCAAAGCCATCGATGTAGCTGCTGAGTTCATTGCTGGCTTCGTCGACTAATACATAGGCTTGGTTCAGCAGTTCGTGTGCGCTTTTTAATCCTGGGCTGGTTTCAAAAAACGAATCCAATTTTTGCAATGCGTACTGAATGGCTTGATAGGCATCGGCTTGATCATCGTCGTTTTGGCACAAGTGCAAAGCTTGCTGAGCGTTAAGCAAGTGGGTTTCGGCATTGGCCAAACGCTTTTGTTCGTTTTCTAGCCCATCCAGTTCATCTTCTTGTAGGTCTAGAATGTCCATTTCTTGAACCTGGTATTCTAATAGTTGAGCTCTAGCTAGTACTTCGTCGCTTTGATTTTGCAGGCGCTCCACTTGTTTTTTAATTTTTTGCCAGCTGGTGTAGTGCTGCTTTACGTCGTTAGCCAGCTGGTCGTAGTTACCGTAGCTGTCTAACAGTGTTCGTGGGCTGTCTTTATGCAGCAGCATTTGATGAGCGTGCTGACCATGAATATCAACCAGGTGTTCACCAAGGTCTTTTAGTTGCTGCAAAGGCGCTGGTCGGCCGTTTATGTAGCCACGGCTGCGGCCTTCGTTGGTGATTATGCGCGACAGTATTAACTGATCTTGATCGCCGTCTAAGTCGTTTTCTAGTAGCCACTTTTTAACTGGGCTTTTTGGGCTTTGCGGTATGTCAAAGCAGGCGTAAATTTCGGCCTTGGTGGCACCGGGGCGCACCTGACTGCCATCGGCTTTATGGCCGGTAGCCAATGATAGGGCATCTAGCATGATGGATTTACCGGCACCGGTTTCACCGGTTACAGCAGTAAAGCCTTTTGAGAGGTCCAGCTCTAGGCTTTCAACAATCGTAAAATCTTTAATTGATATATGGCTTAGCATTTGAATCTCTCCTTAATCAAATAATAGGCTGCTGGTATTGGGCCTGTTTATTTGTACATGTGTTTATCTATACAGTATTTATACACCAAAAACACTGTATGTAAAGCCAGTAATCTAAATCTGTGGGTAATTAGGCAATTCCCACCTGTTTTTTGTGTGTTTTCATGTTTTTTTTGCTTGAAACGGTTTATTCCATCCCCATATAGGTGCCATCGAAATATGAATTTGTTGTATTGAATGGAGAGTCCGATGTCGGAACAGGAAAATAACACTGAAGTTGAAAATCCAGAACTGGATGCTTCTGAGCTGGATACCGAGTCAGCAGAGACGCTTGATAACGTTGAAGGCGCTGATGTAACGGCGTTGCAAGACGAAATTGCCAAGTTAAAAGAAGACGTTTTACGTGCTCAAGCTGAAACTCAGAACGTACGTCGTCGCGCTGAAGCAGACGTAGAAAAAGCCCATAAGTTCAGTACTGAGAAGTTTGCTCGTGAGTTGCTAGATGTTGTTGATAATCTAGAGCGCGCTGTAGCCGCTGCCCCTGATGACGAAGCCGTTAAGTCTTTGTTAGAAGGCGTTGAAATGACGAAGTCTGGCTTACTAAGCACCTTTACTAAATTCAAAGTAGAAGTGGTCGACCCTGAAGGTCACCCTTTTGATCCAGACCTTCACCAAGCTATTAGCATGGTAGACGCTCCAGACGCTGAGCCAAATACTGTGCTTAACGTGGTTCAAAAAGGTTACACCAACCATGGCCGTTTATTGCGCCCAGCAATGGTTGTTGTATCTAAAGCAGCGCCTAAAGTAGACGCTCAAGTTTAAAGGGGTTTAATCACCTTTAAGCGGTTAGCAGGTGTTCGTTTTTAAGATGCATGCCAGTTACAAAAAAAATTCAATAACTTCTCTTTTGAGAGGTTGAAAAGAAAAAAGGCCATACCCATATAAGGGTTAAGCTAAAAAGTTAATCAGACTCCTCTGGAGTCGCTATATAGAGCCTGCGCTCTACAGAATTAAGATTGGAGAAAAACATGGGTAAAATCATAGGTATCGATTTAGGCACAACTAACTCTTGTGTGTCTGTATTAGACGGTGACAAGTATCGCATTCTAGAAAATGCTGAAGGCGAACGTACTACGCCTTCTATCATTGCTTATGCTGAAGATGGCGAAATCTTGGTCGGACAGCCTGCTAAGCGTCAAGCGGTTACTAACCCTGCTAATACTTTGTTTGCGATCAAGCGTTTAATCGGTCGTCGCTTTGAAGACAAAGTGGTTCAAAAAGACATCTCAATGGTGCCTTATACAATTTCTAAAGCCGACAATGGCGATGCATGGGTTGAAGTGAAGGGCGAAAAGTACGCGCCACCACAAATCTCTGCTGAAATTCTTAAGAAAATGAAAAAGACGGCTGAAGATTTCTTAGGCGAGTCTGTATCAGAAGCGGTTGTTACTGTTCCTGCTTACTTTAACGATGCTCAGCGTCAAGCAACTAAAGATGCTGGTAAAATTGCTGGTCTAGATGTTAAGCGTATTATCAACGAACCAACAGCTGCTGCACTTGCTTACGGCATGGATAAAGATGGCGGCGATCGCACTATCGCGGTTTACGATTTAGGTGGTGGTACTTTTGATATCTCTATCATTGAAATCGCTGACGTTGATGGCGAGAAGCAGTTTGAAGTGTTAGCAACCAACGGAGATACATTCCTTGGTGGTGAAGATTTCGATATGCGCGTTATCGAATTTTTAGCAGAAGAATTTAAGAAAGACACTGGCATGGACATCAAGGGTGATCCTCTTGCGATGCAACGTCTTAAAGAAGCGGGCGAAAAAGCGAAAGTTGAATTGTCTTCAGCTAACCAAACAGATGTTAACTTGCCTTACATCACAGCTGATGCAACCGGTCCTAAGCACTTAAACGTTAAACTGACTCGTGCAAAACTAGAATCTCTAGTTGAAGACCTAGTTAAAGCGTCTATTAAGCCTTGTGAACAAGCACTTAAAGATTCTGGTTTAAGCCTTTCTGATATCGAAGAAGTTATCTTGGTTGGTGGTCAGACTCGTATGCCAATGGTTCAAGAAGCGGTTACTGCTTTCTTTGGTAAAGAGCCACGTAAAGACGTTAACCCTGATGAAGCCGTTGCAATGGGCGCATCCATTCAAGGTGCCGTTCTAGCTGGCGACGTAACAGACGTTCTTCTTTTAGATGTAACGCCTCTTACTTTAGGCATCGAAACAATGGGTGGTGTTGCTACTCCAGTTATCGATAAGAACACAACGATCCCGACTAAAAAGTCTCAGGTGTTCTCAACAGCTGATGACAACCAGTCTGCTGTAACGATTCATGTTGTTCAAGGTGAGCGTAAGCAAGCATCTTCAAACAAATCTTTAGGTCGTTTCGATTTAGCGGATATTCCTTCTGCTCCACGTGGCCAGCCACAAATCGAAGTTACGTTTGACATTGATGCTAACGGTATCTTGAATGTTAACGCGAAAGATAAAGCAACAGGTAAAGAACAGTCTATCGTGATCAAAGCTTCTTCTGGTTTGAGTGACGAAGAAATCGAACAAATGGTTCAAGACGCTGAAGCCAATGTTGAAGCGGATAAAAAGTTCGAAGAAATGATTCAAGTTCGTAACACGGCTGATGGCATGGTTCACGCAACTAAGAAAACACTTGAAGAAGCTGGCGACAAAGCAACTGAAGAAGAGAAAACTGCAATTGAAGCAGCGATCACTGAAGTTGAAGAAGCGCTTAAAGGCGACGACAAAGACGTTATCGAAGCAGCAACAACTAAGCTTACTGAAGCATCTTCTGGTCTGGCTCAGCGCATGTATGCTGAACAAGCAGAAGCGGGTGAGCAAGGTGCAGAACAAGCTGAAGGCGCAGCGAAAGACGACGACGTTGTTGATGCTGAGTTTGAAGAAGTTAAAGACAACAAGTAATTTCTTGAATTAGCCCTTCGACGGGCATTCGCAAACTCACAGCTCAGGACGATCGGTTCCGTTCATGCTGAGCTTCGCGAAGCGAGAAAGTCGAAGTTTGTACGGGAGGCGTGATTAATTTACGTCTCCCGTCTTGCGTCTCACATGTAACGGAAAGACAATGTCTAAACGTGATTATTACGAAATATTAGGAGCCAGCAAAAGCGATGACGCGAAAGCCATAAAGCGCGCGTATCGTAAGTTGGCCATGAAGTATCACCCGGACCGTAATCCGGATGATGCGGCAGCAGAAGAAAAATTTAAAGAAGCCACTGAAGCATACGAAGTGCTAAGTGACGAGCAAAAACGCGGCGCTTATGATCAGTACGGCCATGAAGGTGTTAATCAGCAAGGCGGTGGCGGTGGTCAAGGTAACTTCAGCGACATCTTTGGTGATGTGTTTGGGGATATTTTTGGCGGAGGCGGCGGTGGTGGACGCGGCGGTCGTCGTGGTCCACAACGTGGTAGCGATTTAAAGTACAACCTTGAGCTTTCTTTAGAGCAAGCGGTTAAGGGTGCAGAAGTTAAAATTCGTGTGCCTACGTTAGTTAACTGTAATACCTGTGACGGTTCTGGTGCAAAAGATGGCAGCCAGCCAGTGACATGTGGTACATGCCAAGGCCAAGGCCAGGTTCGCATGCAACAGGGTTTCTTCTCTGTTCAGCAAGCGTGCCCAACGTGTCAGGGTCAGGGTACAACGATTAAAGACAAGTGTGGTTCTTGTTATGGTCGTGGCGTAAACGAAGAAACTAAAACATTAAGTGTTAAGGTACCTGCGGGCGTTGATAATGGCGATCGTATTCGTTTAACTGGCGAAGGTGAAGCTGGACCACATGGTGGCCCTGCTGGTGATTTGTATGTTGAAACACATATTAAATCGCACAATATTTTTGAACGTGACGGACGTAACCTGTATTGCGACGTGCCAATCAGCATTGCTGACGCAGCGCTAGGTGGTGAGATTGAAGTGCCAACATTAGATGGTCGCGTTAATCTTAAGATTCCAGCAGAAACACAAAGCGGTAAGTTGTTCCGTTTACGCGGTAAGGGTGTTGTGCCTGTACGCGGTGGTGCGCAAGGTGACTTGCTATGCCGAGTGATGGTTGAAACCCCTGTTAAGTTAACAGAGCACCAAAAGAAAATTTTAAAGGAATTCCAAGCCAGCTTGAAAGGCGGTGATAAACATTCGCCTAGAAAAAAGTCGTGGTTTGATAACGTGAAAACCTTCTTTGAATAAACACTAGCTTCTTAGTGTGTTTTAAAACACCTAAGAATAACTAGGTGTTGAAAGCCCCATTTTTTAATCGTACGTCCTGAGTAATCAGTGGCGAATGTGTTGAAGGAGGGGCTTTTTTAGTTATTTAGATTGATGTTTTTTTGTGGGAGGGCGCTTGCGCGCGACAAATATAGAAATGAGCAATCGCGCGCAAGCGCCCTCCCACATAATTCATGCACATTGAAAAGTGTAGGTGTGGCCTAGTATTAGCACCTCCCGTCCTCAGCGAATATCCTGTACAATCCCCTACTACTTAAAGATTGATCCGAAAGGTTTTTTACCATGACTACTCGTATTGCCATTATTGGTGCAGCAGGCCGCATGGGCCGTATCTTAATTGAAGCTACCGATATCGCTGACGGCGCCAAGCTGGGTGCGGCTATTGTATTGCCTGATGACAGCTTATTGGGTTCTGATGCAGGCGAAATGGCGGGTCTAGGTAAGAAGCTAGATGTGACACTGGTATCTAGCCTTGATGACGCCAAAGATGACTTTGATGTATTGGTGGATTTTACGTCTCCTGAAACCACTATGGGCAACATCGAGTTTTGTAATGCTAACGGAAAAGGCATTGTGATCGGAACAACGGGTTTAACCGACGATCAAAAGGCCACGCTACAAGCAGCAGGCAAAGAAATGCCAATTGTTTTTGCGCCTAACTATTCAGTGGGTGTTACCCTGTGCCTTAACCTGTTGCGCATGGCCGCATCGGTTATGGGCGCAGAAAGCGATATTGAAATAATTGAAATGCATCACAAGCATAAAGTAGATGCGCCATCAGGTACGGCTTTACGTTTGGGCGAAGTAGTTGCTGAAACCATGGGGTGGGATCTGAACGAAGTGGCCAACTATGGTCGTGAAGGCCAAACCGGTGCTCGCCCACATAAAGAAATTGGCTTTCAAACCATCCGTGGTGGTGATGTTGTTGGCGATCATACTGTGATGTTTGCGACAGAAGGCGAGCGTGTTGAAATCACCCATAAAGCACAAAGCCGTATGACATTTGCAAAGGGTGCCATACGCGCAGCTGCTTGGTTAAAAGCACAAGACAATGGTGTTTATGATATGCAGGATGTTTTGGGTTTTTAATACCATAGCCTAACTGATAGCGTTTCACGGAAAGCCGAATTCACAGATAGTGAGTTCGGTTTTTTTATGTATATCTTTTAGGTTTCGCGAACACCCATACTTAATGTGAAATTTGGTCAGGCTAGCATCAATGGATAAGAATAAACTGTTTGTTTTTTATACTTGTCTGATTGTAATTGCTGGTTAAGTTCTATCCGGTTGGTGAGTTTAGAAAGATATTTAATAAATTCATGTGGCAAAGCAAGCTTTAACCTCGTATTTCTAGGTCAATGAATGTCAAAATGTTTTTTTATAATTAACTTTTAAGAAACTACAAACAAAACGCCAATTTTCTTTTTATTATTCGCGTTATATATCATTAAGTTATTGTTCTTTGGAGCCTTAACAGTGTAATCTTTCAGTATAAGAATATAAGAATTTCTTATTTAAATAACAATAAAAAGTGTAGGTGTATAAAGTGTTTAAAGATTTAATAACTACTTCTTCTTTAAGAAAGAATTTCCAAGCAAGCGTGTTGGTCACGTCAATTGCCTTGCTAGCAGCTTGTGGCAGCGATGACGATGCAGCTGTCGTTGTACCAGTACCACATGAAGGGCTTACTATCGCTGCTGATGTAGAATTCCGTGGAGATGTAGCTTACGGAACAGATACAAGAAACGTATTAGATATATTCCTTCCAGAATCAGAAACAGCAACCCCATTGGTTATATTTGTTCATGGCGGTGGTTTTTTTACTGGCGACAAATCAAGCGCTTACAGTACACCTGATGATATAAACGAATTGCTTGAAGCGGACGTGGCGTTTGCAACCATTAACTACAGTTTGTTAGACGTACCTGGTTTTAATGCGGCAACATCAAACGATACCGAAGGATTAAATAAATCCCTTTCAGACGTTAAAGAAGCGTTACAATTTTTGAAGCATAACGCAGCAGATTACAATATTGACCCAACACAAGTTGCCATGTACGGCGTATCTGCCGGCGCGGTTTCTTCACTTTGGATCGCATACAGCCCTGATATGGCTGACGTGAATGCCGCTGCCGATTCTATCGCTGGCGAATCTACAAGTTTGATTGCCGTTGGCGCAATTGAAACCCAAGGCAGTATGGATCCAGTGCGCTGGGAAGAAATATTAGCACCAATTGGCCAGACCTTAGAGGGGGTTGCACCACTAACACTTTCTTTAATGGAATCGGTTCTTGCTATACCAGCCACTGCAGGTGAAGCTACACCTGGAACAGCTTCTATTGCGCTTATTGAAGCACCTACAGGTGATATTGCAGACCTTCGGGCAACACTTGATTTACCCGTATTAATAGGAACAGCTGCTGCTGGTGGTAATGCGACTCCTGTTTTTGTTTCGAATACAGCGGTTAATTTGGCAGATTTTTCTGCAGCTAGTGCTGCTCTAGGAGCAATTGCAGCCAAGGGTGCTGAATTTAAGGCATTGAGTGATAGTGGCGATTTAGAAGCTGCCGCTGTTGCGTATGGTGAGCTAGCAGCACTAGGTGGTTCCGCTGAAGGTGCAGTACAAGCAGGAAATGTAATCGGTGGATTGCTTCACTTTCCAACTCATGCGGTAACAATTTTGGCAGCAGCTCTAACGAGCGGTCTTGAAGCTGTCGCTTATATACCAACGGCGGCTGGTTTAGATGCTAGTGCTGCCATTACCGCTGGACTAAGTGGGGCAACATACACTCAATATTTAGCATCTCTTGGATTAACAGCAAACACATATGCTAGCGAAGAGACGGTAATAGAATTCATGTTACGTAAACTTCCATAAAACCTGTGTAATTTGAGCATAAAAAAACCGGCTTCTGCCGGTTTTTTTATGCCTGAATTAATTGAGCGTAAATTAACCTCACAATTGCCACCGTTCTAAATTCTTGAGTTAAATGAATACTCCGTTAATGCAGCAAGCAGTAACTGTTTTATAAGGCAATTTAAACTTACGTTAGTAAATGTTAAGCACAAGAAAAACCAGCACTTTATTAGTCCGGTTTTTATGTTCGCTATTTATAACAAAAAGAGTTAATCAATATGAGCAATATAAACCGAGTTCGAAGATTTTTCTCCAGTATAAGGATTAGGAAAGTACACCATATGGGTTTCTACTTTTTCAAATACCGATTCTAAAATAGCGACAAACTCGGCGTCAGGTGCTTCATCAGACCATAAACCAAATACACCACCTTTATGGATCTTGGCTTTCATGGCATTCAGGCTTTCAGTGCTATAAAAGCGACTGTTTTCAGGGTTTAACCAGTAGCTGGGTGTGTGATCGATATCTAACAGTACAGCGTGAACCTTATCTGGTCCATTTTCAGGGTTAGCAGCCGTACCATCAAAATTTGTATTTTCGGCAGTGGCAAATTCAAAGAAGTCACCAAGGGCATAGCGACAGCGTTCATCATTGCTCAGTTCATTGCCTAAAGGCACAAGCCCTTTTTGGTGCCATTCAATCACGGGGGCCATTACATCTACGACACATAGGCTTTTAACGTTATCAAATGCTAACGCAGCTTGTGCTGTATAGCCCAAGCCAAGACCGCCAACCACAACATCTAATTCTTGAGTGCCGAACTTCTCTAAACCAAGCTTCGACAGTTGAACTTCTGCTTCAACAAACAGGCTAGACATTAAAAATTCATCATTCATTTTTACTTCATAAAGAACGATGTTATCTAGTCTCGGTTCTGAGCGTTTACGTAAACTGATCGCACCGCGAGGGGTTTCTTGGTAGTCGATCTCTTCAAAAACAAATGTCATGTGGGGCCTTTAAATCTGTATTAGCTGTCTATATGTGTTGAGTGGCGATTAGGTCGTTAACCGCTTGAGCGAATTCTGCACCAGAGTCTTCTTGTAAAAAGTGACCTCCGATGAGTGTTTTATGGGGCATGTTTTGACAGCCCGGAACTCGATCTAAGAACATTTTGTCCAATCCTCTCATGATCGGGTCGCCATTGCTAAACAATGTTAAAAAAGGCTTGTCCCAACTCTCTAGGATTTTCCATGCAGCTTTGTTGGCTTCATTAGCCGGATCATTAGGTGTGGTAGGCACCAGCCTTGGGAATGCACGAGCACCTGCTTTGTATTTGGCCGATGGGAAGGGGGCATCGTAAGCTTTACGTTCTTGTTTGCTAAAGCCTTTGAAAATCCCAGATTCTACTATTCGGGCGATTGGAAACCATGGGCTGTACATGGCAAATTTTTGCCAGATTTTAAACGCTTTAGGAATGCGTTTTTCATCACCAGTGGGCAACATGCCATTGCCAAGCACAATGGCGCTGAACTTAGACTGGTTTTCAGCCGCTAGGCGCAAGCCAATTAATGAGCCCCAATCTTGGCAAACTAGGGTGATGTTGATTAGGGCTAGCTGATCGATGAAGCTTTGCATCCAGTCCATGTGCTTTTTGTAAGAGTAATCCTCCATTTCAGTTAATTTATCCGATTTACCAAAACCGATTAGATCAGGCGCGATCACACGATGCCCTGCAGCGACACAGACGGGAATCATATGGCGATACAGATAAGACCAGCTAGGTTCACCGTGCATCATCAATATAATTTTTCCGTCTCTCGGGCCTTCATCTAGGTAATGCATGCGGATACCGTCTACGTCTAAATAGTTTGGCGAGAACGGATAGTTTGGTAATTGATCAAATCGGCTTTCAGGGGTTCGAATGGTTTTCATATTATTGTTATCACTATTCGTTTGTGGCTAGAAAAAAATTAGGATTTTAGAAGTGCAATAAACCACGTTTCATTAAGTACTTGAAAATTTTGGTTGCAGTCTTTTTAGGCTTGTTTGGTAAAGCGCTTGGTCTGAATCACTCCAAGGATTGAATGATTTACTGCAGAAATTAAAGGATCCTCGATAGAAGAGCGGTGCACTTTTGATTAAAAATTTTAAGTAAGGCATCCAGTTCTTTGGTTTGTATATGACCCTGTCTTTATGCAGCAAGTAAAGTTGAATACTATAGATACTGACCATGCTTAATGGAGCCCACAGCGCTAAAGACAAAAACAAGCGTAAACGACTGCGGTAAAGTGCTTTATAGGCATCATGACAAATAGCTTGATGCTCAAGTTCTTCTAAGCAATGCCAGAGCACAAAGTTGATGCCTTCGTTGTCTTTATCCCCAGTCCAATTTGTTTGGTTGCTGAGAATCTCGCGGCTAACAGAGGACGTGAAGTGCTCAAACGCGGCAGGAATACTCATTTCAAATGCATTTGATGATATTTTTCGTATTAACTTAATCGTAAGCGATTGCGCTTTTTCTACAATACTTAGCCCGCTATAACATTGTCGAATGATGATATTAGATTGCCTGTGCATGGCAGCATGGCGACCTTCTTGCTTGATCATATCGCGAATTTGTCGTGTTAATGTTTCATCCTCAATCCTTGGTAGGTTCGAGCGAAGAATTTCACTAACAGATCGCTCTGAAAACGGAATGAAGATAGATAGCGCATTCATAAACTGCGATGTGATGGCATCGGCCATCCATACTTTCGGTACCCTTGTAAAATCAAATTTAGGGTTACGCGGTGTAATATGAATGCCGACCGGAGTATGGCTCGCCGATGAAACTTGTTTCGATATAGGCACGATTATTTCAAGTTGGCTTTCATCACACGCACCATGTTTTCACCCATGACCTTTTTAATGTCATCTTGGCTAAAACCTTGAAGCAGCATTTCGTGTGTTAGGGCGGCCAGCTCAGATGTGTCAAATTGCGATTCAATGGTGCCATCGTAATCACTACCAAGGGATACATGGTTGATACCCAGTAAATCAACACCAGCCTTGATTGCTTGCACTATGCCTTTTGGCGTGTTGTCGCAAACCACATCAGCCCAATAGCCTATGCCAACCACGCCGCCCATGTTGGTAATGTCTTGCATCAGGGTTCCTGGAATATTGCGCTTGCTATTGCAGTTTTTGTGAATGCCTGTATGACTTAATACTATGGGACGATCCGCTAGCGCTAAAACATCTTTCACGGTTTGATGAGATGAATGGGCCACATCTATGATCATATTTTTAGCGGTGGCTTCTCTGACCACTTGTTTGCCAAACTCTGTTAAGCCTAGATTGCTTTCGCCGTGTAATGAACCGCCAAGTTCGTTATCAAAAAAATGTTGCAGGCCAATTAAACGATAACCTTGCTCGTATAATTTGTGTAAGTTTTCAATTTTTCCTTCAAGCGGATGGGCCCCTTCCATGCCCATTAATAAACCGGTTAATGGTGCTTCGGTTTGTCGGCTGGCAATGACGTCTTCAATGTCTTGTTTGCTTTTAATGTGGCGAATTTGATCGGGGGCTTTTACTTGTAATGATTGTAATCGTTCAACTTGATAAAGGGCGCGTTCATAAATGCTGTCCCAGGTACGGGTAGGCCAGGTTTGAGCAATCATTAATGTGGTTAACTTATCATGAGCTTCGGTTGAATTACTTTCGTAGTTCATGCCTGACGGCGTCTTAGTAACGGCGGTCAGTACTTGAAATGCCACATTGGCTTGTTGCAAGCGTGGTAAGTCTACATGGCCATAGTTATGTGCTTCTAAAAAATCTCGATTCCATAATAACGAATCAGAGTGCCAGTCACCGACTATTAGGCTGTTATGAAGTTCTTGTGCCTCAGCACTGACAGGCCATTGATTGTGTTCGGTTACAGGATTCATTGTTCCATCAATGATGGCGGGTAATACCCAGATAATTACCGGGCATGAAGCGGCAGCAACAATTAAGAGCACGAGCATGATCTTTTTCATATTAAGGCCGTATTTTTATTATTAATATATAGGCAGTGTAAAGTAAGACGGGGGTTTTGTTCCATGACTATTTTTTAACAGTTATTGCGCTATTCTTGATGTGATCCACCCGTTAAACAAATTGTTCCTTTATCGCGTCTATTAAACCGCTGTAAAAGGGTTATTGTTCAACCTGATTTTTTTAACACTATAAAAGGACGTTCCATGATTGAGCAATTTGCACAAGCCATTGTGCGCTGGCGCTATTTAGTTGTGCTTGCCACCTTCGGCATTATATTAACCGCGGCATCCGGTGCCCGGTTTTTAGGTTTTGATACGGATTATCGTGTCTTCTTTTCAGAAGGGAATCCGCAGCTAGAGGCATTTGATAAGCTTCAAGATACTTATACTAAAACAGACAGCATTTTATTTATGCTAATCCCTGAAGATGGGGATGTATTTGATCAAGAAACTCTGGCACTTGCCCATGAGCTAACCACAGAAGGGTGGCAGCTACCGTATACCACTCGAGTCGACTCGCTTGCCAATTATCAGCATACCGAAGCCGATGAAGATGAATTGGTTGTTGAAGACCTTATTCTAGAAATAGAAGATCTGACCCCAGAGAAGATTGCTAAAGTTAAGCGCATCGCTTTAAACGAACCACTATTAAAGCAACGGCTGATCAGCCCTGAAGGGCATGTGACAGCGGTAAATGTCACAGTACGCCTGCCTCAAATATCCCCTGATGAAACTCAAATACTAGTAGCGGAAGCCCGCAAGCTAAAAGCACACTACAAAGAAAAATACCCAAATATTGATATTAAATTAACGGGTATGGTCATGATGAGCAATGCGTTCGCAGAAGCGGCCATGAAAGACATGTCTACATTAACCCCTATTATGTTTTTGGTTGTATTAATCACGCTGGCCATATTATTACGATCATTCAGTGGGACGATAAATACCTTACTCGTCATCATTATGTCGATTGTATCGGCCATGGGGATTGCAGGTTGGTTAGGCGCTGTGATTACGCCACCTGTAGCAAATGCACCCACTATTATATTAACCATGGCAGTGGCCGACGCGGTTCACTTGCTGGTATCCATGCGACAAAGCATGAAACACGGCATGGACAAACACACTGCGATTGTTGAAAGTATTCGAATTAATTTTATGCCAGTACTGATCACCAGTGTGACCACAGCCATTGGTTTTTTAACCATGAACTTCTCAGACGCACCACCATTTCATACATTAGGTAATGTGGTTGCTATCGGTGTCATGATTGCTTTTGTTTTATCTATTACATTCTTACCAGCACTGGCGGCAATCTTGCCAATGAAGGTTCAAGCCAATGATGAAGGTGAAACCGGAAATGAAATTATGGATAAGGTAGCCGATTTTGTGCTGGCTAAACGCAAACCATTTTTCTGGGGCACCATTATTCTAACCATGGCCTTGGTAGCCGCGATTCCGAATAATGAAATCAACGATAATTTTGTGGAATATTTTGATAAAACGGTCGACTTTAGAATTGCCAGCGACTACGGCAATGAGAACTTGATCAGTGTTTATAATATTGAGTATTCACTGTCTGTTAAAGAAGAGGGCGGCATCAGTGAGCCAGCCTTTTTAGAAGGAACAGAACGCTTCGCTAACTGGTTGCGGACGCTGCCAGAAGTTCAGCACGTGAATACCATTACCGATACGTTTAAGCGTTTAAATAAAAGCATGCATGCTGATGACATTGATTGGTATAAATTACCGGATGATCGTGAACTGGCAGCGCAATACTTACTGTTATACGAATTGTCGTTACCGTACGGATTAGATTTAAATGATCAGGTGGATACCAAAAAATCAGCCACTCGTGTTGTGGCTACGTTTGATAATCAGAGCACACAAGGCATGATGAAGCTTGAGCGTGATATTCAAGCTTGGCTAGATAAAGAGTTGCCAGAAATAGAAGTATACGGTGCAAGCCCTGGTTTAATGTTTGCGCACATTGGTAAACGCAATGTGAACTCCATGATCATAGGGACATCACTGGCACTTATTTTAATCAGCTTTATTTTAGTGGTTGCGCTTAGGTCCAGACGATTTGGTGTAATCAGTTTGGCCCCTAACTTAATTCCTGCAGCATTGGCATTTGGAATCTGGGGCGTGGCAGTTGGTGAAATTGGCATGAGCCTAGCCTCGGCAGCCGGTATGACACTAGGGATTGTAGTGGATGATACGGTTCATTTTTTATCAAAATATCTAAGAGCCAGAAGAGAAAAAGGTTACACGCCAGAGCAGGCCGTTCGTTACGCCTTTCATACTGTTGGTGTGGCACTTTGGGTAACCACTATTGTATTGGTGCTTGGTTTTGGGGTGTTAACGTTCTCGACCTTTAAAATGAATATGGACATGGGCATCATGACCGCCATGACCATCGCCATTGCATTGATTGTGGATTTTGTATTCTTACCTGCGTTATTACTGAAAGCAGATAAGAGGCCTGCTGATCAGGTATAAACTTTCTTATTAATTGTATTTACTCACTTTCAACGCCACTTAGAAATACGTGGCGTTTTTTGTTTTAAGGATCTTTAAAAAATCTATTCATCAGGGTAATCATGAGCTTATACTGACATTTACTTTAATACCGCCATGTACTTGGCAAAAACATGGAGTACTGGGATAACAATGAGTCACCTGAATGTACAGCTGTTGTTAACGGGCGATGAGCTTATGACAGGAGATATATTAGATACAAACTCTATGGCGGTGGCAGATGCCTTAATGCCATTAGGCTTGGTGTTATCACGTAAGGTTGTGGTGGGCGATGCATTGCCTCAACTGGTTTCTGAAATAGAATCCATAACAAAACAAGCGGATGTTTTAATTGTTAACGGAGGCTTGGGTCCAACCATTGATGATCTAACCGCTGAGGCATTGGCTGCTGTTATTGGCCAGCCAATACAAGAGCATCCACAAGCGATGGCAGAGCTACAGGCTTGGTGCGAGCGCAGAAACTACCCTTTAAATGGCCCGAATAAAAAACAAGCAATGCTGCCAAGTGGCGTTGAAATTGTGAGTAACCAAACTGGCAGTGCGCCAGGATTTAAAGTGAGCCATAACGACTGCATCATTGTGTGTACGCCCGGTGTGCCATCAGAGTTGGCGGTTATGTTAGAGAGCGGTATTGCTCCTCTGTTAACTGAATTGCTTAGTACCTTATTTGGTGAAAGTTATACTCAGATAAAAAAATATCAGGTGTTTGGCGTAGGGGAGTCGCCTGTGCAGCGTATTTTGGCAGAAAATTACCCTCAATGGCCTGATGATATTGAATTAGGGTTTCGCGCGGCTTTTCCTATGTTAGAGGTGAAGCTTACAGCGCATTCAAAAAATGGCATTAAGCTTTTACCTGAATGGCAGTCAAAGGTAGAGGATCAACTGGCAGGACACATTGTTGCTCAGGGAAATGTGTCATTGCCAGAGGCACTGGTGACACTGCTGAGCGATCAGAAAAAAACCTTGGCACTGGCTGAGTCTTGTACGGGTGGATTGATTGCTTCAAAGCTTACAAGTGTGGCCGGTTCTTCTCAGGTTTTTGAAGCGGGTATTGTGAGCTATTCAAATGAGATTAAACATAAGGTGCTGGGGGTTTCGCAAGCTACTCTCGCTGAGCATGGCGCCGTGAGTGAGCATGTTGTTTTAGAAATGGCAGAGGGTGTGTTGGCACTTTCGCAATCAGACTATGCTATCGCTGTGTCCGGAGTGGCGGGGCCCGGTGGTGGTACGCCTGATAAGCCTGTGGGTACTTGCTGGGTCGCATGGGGTAAAAAAGGCGCATTAAAAACAAAGTGCCTTTTTTTTCCTGCAGAAAGAGAACTTTTCCAACAGTATATTGCCACAGCCGCACTGGATTTAATTCGTCGTGATTTATTGTCAATTGATGCCGAGCCGTTATATTTCTCTAGAAGCAAGTAGTGGCTTTATTAGAGAATGCATTTGGTTGATGTATTTACTGCAAAGCAAGATACAACAAAGCAAGATACAACATAGGAATACATATGATTAAGTTATCAAACTATTTTCAATCGGGATTCTCGGTTTTGAGTGCTCTTGGCTTAAGTGCTTTGCTATTAAGTGGCTGTGACTATTCTTCAAATTCAAGTCAGAAAACATTACTAAAAACACAGGCGAAGGCTAAGGCTGAGTTAGTCGCTTCAGAATATCAGGTAGAGGTAACTTTCAAAGCAGAGGCTGAGACACAGCTGTTAGCTTCAGCTGAACTGGCCAGTAAGTTGAAGGGTTTTGAAGCCTGGGTGGCTGAGCATGCTTTTGTAATGACCGGAGGAGCTGCAAACTTATCGGGGATCTACCAATATAATCCGAATGAAAAGCGTAAGTTAATTGCTTACGAGGCATTACAGCGCTTTAATCTGACGGAATTGAATTTCGAAGAATATCAGAAGGTCATGGCTGGTGTGCCTAAGTACGGGCCTTTTAATCTTCAGTTAATCAATGTGGTGGCATCTGAGCAGGATAAATCGAAAACTAAACGCGAGCTAATTAATAAAGCATTTTCTATGGCGAAAGATAAGGCTGTTGCCATGTCTAAAGCGGCTGGATTGTGTGATGTATCCGTTTCTGAAATGAGTGAGCACGTGCAAGATCACGGTTCGCCACGAATGATGAAAATGAGTATGGAAGCCGATAGCTTACATAGCTCTGAATCCAAGCAAATCATTACGCTGAATTTAAATGTGAGCTGGTTGGCGAACCCTTGTTAAATTAAGTTCATAAATCATAAAGTTTCATTGATACTTTAGTTCTAAAACAGAGTGTTTCGCTGGGGTTTGTCCTGTGGGACTCTAGTATTCAATGTCAGATTGTCGTAATGTGCCACCCTGCATTTTCTTAACTATAAAAATAAAACAGGGATTGTGACAATGAATGATCGCCTTGCTGTCTGGCTTATCGAAAGTCGGAATAAAATCGCACTAGCTTCGTTACTGGTAATACTTGCCTTAACGGCTGGTTTGTCTCAGCTGCAATTTAATGGCAGTTATAAAATTTTCTTTGATGACAATAATAAGCAACTGCTTGCTCATCAAAAAAATGAAGATACGTTTATTAAAAGTAATAATATTGTCTTTGTATTTGAAACCTTAAACGGCAATATCTATACCCCAGAAAACCTATCCAGTGTAGAAAAAATTACCAATGAAGCTTGGTTGTTACCCTATTCTAGTCGAGTTGATTCTCTAACCAATTACCAGCACACAGAAGTGATCGATGATGACTTAAACGTAGCCGACTTGGTTGAAGATGCTGCATCGCTAACCGAAGAGCAGGTTGCTCGTGTTAAGCGCATTGCATCAAATGAAGTTGCCTTGATGAATCGTCTTGTATCTGATCGTCATCACTCCACAGCGGTAAATGTTGTTCTAAATATGCCGGATGACACCATGCACGCCCAAGGCGAGGCAACGGTTGAGTTAGTTGCGGCTGCACGTGAACTTCGCTCGGTGATTGAAGCGGGCAATCCAAATATTAAAATACACCTTCAAGGCCTTAGTATTGTTAATACTGCCTTTAATGAGTCTGCTGAATACGACGCGCAATACTTATTCCCAGTCTTGTTTTTATTAATCGTATTTATGCTGTTAATTCTATTGCGTTCGGCTTGGTCTGCATTAGTCACCACCATTGTGATTGTAGTGGGCGTGGTTATCAGTGAAGGCTTTGTAGGTTGGATTGGCTATGACTTAAACCAAGTAAACATCATGGCACCGATAATCATTCTTACCTTAGCGGTATGTGATTGTGTGCATTTACTTGCTAGCTATTTGCATCACCTTTCTTTGGGGCAGAATCGTAAAGATGCCATGACGGAAGCCATGAAAATTAATCTATCGCCCGTATTCTTGACCAGCTTTACAACCGCTATTGGTTTCTTAGCGATGAATACTTCTGAAGTGCCGCCGTTTCGTGAGTTAGGCAACTTTGCTGCGTTTGGTGTAATGGCCGCCTTCTTTTTAAGTGTGACGTTATTGCCTGCGTTGGCCGTTTGGTTGCCAATGAAAGCCAAGCCTATGGATGAAGGTAAAACACTATGGTCTAGCCGTATTGCAGATTTCTCAATTGCTAAGCGTAAGATTCTATTGCCTGCCGTGTTATTGATTGCAACCGTGGTTGCTTCAATGACCATGTTAAATGAGTTGAATGACAATACGGTAGAGTACTTTGATGAAAGCACTGAATTTAGACAGGCTTCAGAGTTTATGGAAGCGAACCTTACTGGTTTTGATGTATTAAATTTTGTATTAGACAGTGGGGAAGCAGGGGGCGTAAATGATCCTGAGTTTCTAACTAAGGTAGAAGCATTTGTTCAGTGGTTTAAGTCTCAGCCTGAGATTGTAAGTGGTTTGTCTTATACGGATACCATTAAGCGCTTGAATCAGAACATGCATGGAGATGATCCTGCCTATTATACGATTCCAGAAAGTCGTGAGCTGGCGTCTCAATATCAATTGTTGTACGAACTGTCATTGCCTTATGGTTTGGATTTGAATAACCAAATCGACAGCGAAAAACGCTCAATGTTTACGGCGTTTGGTGTGCAGGGTACCAAGGCAAAAGGTTTGATTGAATTAAACGACCGCGCTCAAATATGGTTTGCAGAAAATGCTCCAGAGCTTGCGGTGCCAGCATCGGGTATATCGACCATGTTTGCCCATGTGGGTAAGACCAATATTGATTCTATGCTATCAGGTTCGGCTATTGCGGTGATTCTGATTACCATCACTCTTATCTTGGCTCTAAGTTCGCTTAAATTTGGTTTGATGAGCTTATTACCCAATGTGTTCCCAGCCATGATTGCGTTTGGAATCTGGGGTGCATTTGTTGGTCAAGTGGACCTTGGTGTAGCGGTTGTATTCAGCCTAACGCTGGGGATAGTGGTTGATGATACGGTGCATTTCTTTAGTAAGTACATGAGAGCCCGTGAGCAGCTTGGTAAAAGCTCTGAAGATGCGGTTCGCTATGCATTCCATACGGTTGCCAAGCCTCTTGTGATTACAACGATTGTATTGGTGGTCGGCTTCTCAGTATTGATGATGTCGAATTTCAATGTGAATGCAAAAATGGGCATGATGATTAGTGCGACCATCAGTATTGCATTGATCTTTGATTTCTTGCTGTTGCCTGCATTGTTAATGAAGTTTGATAAAAAAAAGTCATTAGCTGAGCAATCAGTAGAAAATGACGAGGCTGTGCCCAATCAGGCATAACTGAATAAGCATATAGTAAGCATAAACGCCGCTTTTTAGCGGCGTTTGTGTTTCTGCTTATTTAATAGATAGGGGGTTATTTAAGCGCTTTGCTGAAATAGGGGTCTTTGCTCGCCTGTTTCACAATAGTGTTTGAGTTGCTGCATTAATGTGCCCCAAGTGCTGTTTATCAAGGGGAACAAGCCCGTATCCTTAGCCCAGTTCATGTGTTTGAAGTCTAGGGTGCAATGCCCGTTATCATCCGGTTGGATCTCCCACCATAGTTCTGTGCCGACCCATTCGTCAGGCCCTTGATCGCAGACCCAGAAAATTCGCCTGTTGGGCAATAGCTTTTGCACGCGCATAGAGAATAGGGTTTTGCGATTATCAAACCAGAAGGTGCTTATGCCCCCCTCGTGGTCAGTCATATCACAATGATCCGTCCACCAGCTCTCAATGCCTGCTTGCTGGCTAATAGCATTATAAACCGTTTTGTCACTGGCTAGAATGTGTACTTGATGAAGGCTATCTGCCATTTTCCACTCCTCTTGCGTATGGTAAGTCAGTGTCTCCAAATGTGGTGGTCAAAAAACCATCATTAATAAGGAGGTAGACTAATACTGCAAATCGCTGGCCAATTTTCATACAGGGGTCTAGGTCTGAATATGCCTTATGCATAAAGAGCTGGAACTGGCGTGATGGTTCGCTCTCAACTAGAGTAAAATCAATAGACTTTAATACCATTCTGGCGTAAAATGCGCGCCAATTTACATGGTGTCTAACAGCCCACTCTTAGAGAGATTAGGACTGTTGCCAGACAACCAAATATATTTATAAAAAGCGGGATTGGAGTAAGGAAGCAGTTAATCTGCACACCTGCACCTTTTGTCCCGCTTTTTTACGACCTGTCACTTGTATTGTCACGAGGAAGAAGCATTGTCTAAGCCAGCTATTCTTGCGCTCGAAGACGGAAGTATCTTTAAAGGCATCTCTATTGGTGCTGACGGCGAATCTGTAGGCGAAGTGGTATTTAACACTTCAATGACAGGTTACCAAGAGATTATTACCGACCCTTCATATTGTCGCCAAATTGTTACTCTAACTTACCCGCATATTGGTAATTACGGCACCACCACCGAAGACGAAGAATGTGAAAACATTTGGGCGGCTGGTTTGGTTATTCGTGATCTTCCATTGGTTGCCAGTAACTTCCGTAGCGAACAAGCCCTAGATGAATACCTACGCCAACGTAATGTTGTTGGTATTGCAGACATTGATACTCGTCGCCTAACTCGCATCTTACGTGAAAAAGGCAGCTTGAACGGCTGTGTGATGGCTGGAGATGATATTGATGAAGCTAAAGCCCTAGAGAAAGCTAAAGGCTTCTCTGGCCTAAAAGGCATGGATTTAGCAAAAGTTGTGACAACTGAAAAGCAATACCCTTGGACTGAAGGATCTTGGCAGCTAGGTCGTGAGCCTGGTCAAGGCCATGAAGATGTTACTGAAACACCCTTTAAAGTTGTGGCTTACGACTACGGTGTTAAACGCAATATTCTACGCATGCTGGCGGATCGTGGATGTGACTTAACGGTTGTGCCTGCTCAAACACCTGCAAGCGAAGTTCTGGCAATGAACCCCGATGGCATTTTCTTATCAAATGGCCCTGGTGACCCTGAGCCATGTGATTATGCAATTGCGGCTATTAAAGAAATTCTAGAAACAGACATTCCTGTATTTGGTATTTGTTTAGGTCATCAGTTATTAGCCATCGCAAGCGGTGCTAAAACTGAAAAAATGGGCCATGGACACCACGGTGGCAACCACCCGGTTCAAAACTTGGAAGATAAAACCGTATTGATCACAGCGCAAAACCACGGGTTTGCTGTGTCAGAGAATGGTATTCCAGACAATCTGAAAGTAACGCATAAATCATTGTTTGACGGGACTACCCAGGGTATTCACCGAACAGACAAGCCTGCGTTCAGCTTCCAGGGACACCCAGAAGCCAGTCCTGGTCCTCACGATGCCGCGCCATTGTTCGACCATTTCATTGAATTAATCAAAGCCCGCAAAGCTTAATAATTGGAGAGAGACGATGCCTAAACGCACCGACATATTTAATGCTCTAGTTATCAAGCAAGAGTTATCCATTTTCGAATTGGAGAAATAGAGCCATGCCAAAGCGTACGGATATAAAAAGCGTTCTAATTATCGGCGCGGGCCCAATCGTAATCGGTCAAGCATGTGAGTTTGACTATTCCGGTGCCCAAGCTTGTAAAGCCCTTCGTGAAGAAGGCTACAAAGTTATTCTGGTGAACTCTAATCCAGCCACCATCATGACAGACCCTTCAATGGCCGATGCGACATACATCGAGCCGATTACTATTGAAGCCGTTACTAAGATCATTGAAAAAGAACGTCCAGACGTTTTACTACCGACTATGGGTGGTCAAACGGCACTTAACTGTGCATTAGGCTTAGAGGCTGCTGGCGTACTTGAGAAGTACAACGTTGAAATGATCGGCGCAAATGCTGATGTTATCGACAAAGCCGAAGATCGTGGACGCTTTGATGAGGCCATGAAAAAAATTGGCTTAGAATGCCCTCGCGCAGGTTTTGCTCACTCAATGGAAGAAGCCATTGAAGTGCAAAAAGACCTAGGCTTCCCTTGTATCATTCGTCCGTCATTCACCATGGGTGGAACAGGCGGCGGTATTGCATACAACAAAGAAGAATTTGAAGAAATCTGTACGCGCGGCTTAGACTTATCTCCAACTAGCGAGCTATTAATCGATGAATCATTAATCGGCTGGAAAGAGTACGAGATGGAAGTTGTGCGTGACAAAAACGACAACTGCATCATTATCTGTTCTATCGAAAACTTTGACCCGATGGGTGTTCACACTGGTGACTCCATTACGGTTGCACCAGCACAAACCCTTTCAGACAAAGAACTGCAAATCATGCGTAATGCATCATTAGCAGTGCTGCGTGAAATCGGCGTAGAAACCGGCGGATCAAACGTACAGTTTGGCATTAACCCTGTTGATGGTCGTATGGTGGTTATCGAGATGAACCCACGCGTAAGCCGTTCATCTGCATTGGCATCTAAAGCCACAGGTTTCCCGATTGCTAAAATCGCAGCCAAGCTAGCCATTGGTTATACCCTTGATGAATTGCAAAATGACATCACTGGTGGTCGCACACCTGCGTCGTTTGAGCCATCAATTGATTATGTTGTAACTAAAATTCCTCGTTTTACTTTCGAGAAATTCCCGCAAGCCGATGCGCGTCTAACCACGCAAATGAAGTCTGTTGGTGAAGTGATGGCCATTGGCCGTACTCAACAAGAATCACTTCAAAAAGCATTACGTGGACTAGAAGTTGGCGCCTCAGGTTTTGACCCTATCGTTGACCTTGAAAGTGAAGGCGCAAAAGAAAAAATTATTTCTGAGCTAAACACTCCAGGGGCGGAACGGATCTGGTACATCGCGGATGCTTACCGCATTGGCATGACCACTGAAGAAATTTACGCATGCTGCAAGGTTGACCATTGGTACCTTGTTCAGATTGAAGACATCATTAAAGAAGAAGCCTTAGTGGCAGAAAGCTCTTTAACGTCTTTAAGCGCTGATCGTATTTATCGCTTAAAACGTAAAGGTTTTGCAGATGCACGTCTGTCTACTTTATTAGGCGTAAGTGAAAAAGCATTCCGTAAGTACCGCCAAAAGCTAAATATACGCCCAGTCTACAAGCGTGTAGATACGTGTGCGGCTGAATTCGCAACTGATACCGCTTACATGTACTCCACATACGAAGAAGAATGTGAAGCACAGCCAACTGATAACGATAAAATTATTGTATTAGGTGGTGGTCCAAACCGTATCGGTCAAGGTATCGAGTTTGATTATTGCTGTGTGCACGCGGCGTTTGCTGCAAAAGATTTAGGTTACGAAGCCATCATGGTAAACTGTAACCCTGAAACAGTTTCGACGGATTACGATACTTCTGATCGCTTGTTCTTTGAGCCAGTAACATTAGAAGACGTGTTAGAAATTGTTGATAAAGAAAAACCAAAAGGTGTAATTGTTCAGTACGGTGGTCAAACACCGCTTAAACTGGCAGAAGAATTAGAAGCGGCTGGCGTACCGATTATTGGTACTTCTCCAGAAGCCATTGACCGCGCTGAAGACCGTGAACGTTTCTCGCAAATGATTCAGCGTCTAGGCCTAAAGCAGCCTGTTAACGCAACGGTTACTTCCGTTGAAGAGGCGATTGCTAAAGCCTCTGAGATTGGCTATCCACTGGTTGTACGCCCGTCGTACGTTCTAGGTGGTCGTGCCATGGAAATCGTATATAAAGAAGAAGCACTGCGTCACTACATGGCCACTGCTGTTAAAGTTTCTAACGATTCACCTGTATTGCTTGATCACTTCCTTAACCGCGCGGTTGAAGTCGATATCGACGCAATCTGTGATGGCGAACAAGTAGTGATTGGCGCAATCATGCAGCACATCGAACAAGCGGGCATTCACTCAGGTGACTCAGCTTGTTCATTGCCACCTTATAGCTTGCCTGATGATGTTCAAAACCAAATGCGTGAGCAAGTAGCCGCGATGGCTATGGAGCTTGGTGTTGTTGGCTTGATGAATACTCAGCTAGCCTTGCAAGACGGCGAGATTTACGTAATCGAAGTTAACCCACGTGCATCTCGTACCGTACCATTTGTTTCTAAATGCATTGGCACATCTTTAGCTTCAATTGCGGCTAAAGTAATGATGGGCAAATCGCTTAAAGAACAAGGCTTTACATCTGAAATCATTCCACCTTATTACTCTGTTAAAGAAGCGGTATTCCCGTTTAACAAGTTCCAAGGCGTTGACCCAATCTTAGGGCCAGAAATGAAATCAACTGGTGAAGTAATGGGCGCAGGCGAAACCTTTGGGGAAGCATTCTTTAAGGCTCAGCTAGGTGCTGGCGAAGTGTTGCCAACAGAGGGTAATGTATTTATCTCTGTTCGTGATGCTGATAAAGCAGGCATGATTGACGTTGCTAAAGGTCTTAAAAAGTTAGGCTTTAATATCGTTTCTACTTCAGGCACGTTTGCAGCATTAACTGAAGCAGGCGTTGAAGTTGAGCGTGTTAACAAGGTAGGCGAAGGTCGTCCACACATTGTTGATATGATTAAGAACGATGAAATTGCAATGAGCGTGAATACAACAGAAGGTCCAGTTGCTATTGCTGACTCTGCTGAAATTCGTCGCAGTGCGCTACAACATAAGGTGTATTACACAACGACATTGGCAGGTGCTGAAGCCGTTGTAAGTGCACTGGAATCTGAAGGCTTACAGACTGTTCGTACGCTTCAGGAATTGCACGCTAAAATCTAAGTACAGTCTATTTTGTACTTGAATAAGGGGCTTAGGCCCCTTATTCTCGTTAAAGGCTTGTAAAACTACGAATGTAGTCATAAACAATGTTTGGGGCGCTGGGCATACTTTGTAGATCAGAGTATTGGGCCTGTTAGATTGTCGCTAGCCAAAACAGATAATTGATAAACGACCTTATGATTATTAGGCGTTGAATAAGTAAGAATAAAAAGAAAGGTCACTCGTCACCTTTCAAGGAATTTAAGTTATGCAAAAAGTCCCTATGACGGTAGGTGGTGAATCCACACTGCGCGCCGAACTAGAACAGCTTAAAAAAATTGAGCGTCCTAAAATTATTAAAGAGATTGCCATTGCTCGAGAGCACGGCGATCTAAAAGAAAACGCTGAATACCATGCGGCACGTGAGCAGCAAGGTTTTATTGAAGGTCGTATTCAAGACATTGAAGGCAAGCTTTCAAATGTACAAGTGATCGATGTAAATGCGTTACCAAAAACAGGTAAAGTATTGTTCAGTACCACTGTTAAGCTAATCAACGTTGATACTGACGAAGAAAAGCAATATCAGATTGTGGGTGAAGACGAAGCGGATGTTCCAGCCGGTAAAATCAGTTCGGGCTCTCCTATTGCTCGTGCGTTACTTGGGAAAGAAGCGGGTGATGTTGTGGGTGTGAATGTGCCAAGCGGCATTATTGAGTATGAAATTGATGAAGTGCTTTATATCTAGTTTATAGCTAAATTAGTGAAATTAAAAAGCCCACTTATTAGTGGGCTTTTTTGTGTTTACAGGCCTAGGGAGTGAGTTCTACTTTCTATCCTACCGCATTCTCAAATGCATCATCATCTTCGTTCTCTATAGCCTGCATCATGACTTGCAGCTTCATACGGGCTTCTTTTCTTTTTACGGCCTTGTTCCAGCGACGACGCTGGTCGTCATTAATAATATTCAATTTAGGAACAGGGGCCGCGCGGCCGTCTTTAAACCCCACCATTGTGAAGAAGCAGCTGTTGGTATGACGCACTGTTTTTTCTTGTATGTTTTCAGCAATGACTTTGATACCAATTTCCATGGAGCTGCTGCCTGTAAAATTGACAGTGGCCATACAAGTGACCAGTTCACCAATATGAATGGGTTGTTTGAATAGCACATTGTCAACTGACAAGGTGACAGCATAGGTCCCTGAATATCTCATGGCGCAGGTGTAGGCCACCTTATCAAGCAGCTTTAGTAGTTCACCGCCGTGCATATTTCCCGAAAAGTTAGCCATGCTGGGCGTCACCAGTTCGGTCATTTCTGTTTGGATTATCTGGCCCATTTCAACTCCGGAATCACTAGGCCTACAGGCCAATAGATAATTAATGGGCTCTTTATAGCATGTAGGCGCCATGGTAGAAACAAGCCAAGGTGGCTAAATCAATCTGAGTGTGAAAAATAGTCTGTTTATGAGTATTTAACATATTGAAGGATAGATTTAATGGTTGGTCTATTCTTAATAAAGGACTGTGCTTAAGGTTGTTATGGTTAATTCAATTAAAAATACCCTGCCATTTACAGGGCATTCAAAGATCATCGGGATATATGGTGTGTTGCTATTTGCGAGCATGCTTTTGTTTTTGCTGAGCCTGAGTTTTGTTGTGTGGCAGGGGGTGAAGCAAGGTGAGGATGAATTCCAAAAATACAGCCATGGGGTTCATCAAGGGCTCTCTCAGACATTTGCAATCAACGAAACCATACTGGATGGCTTTGCTGCCTTTTTAGCTGATGTCGGGATGCAGGACCCTAACAGGGCGCGCTTCTATACTCGAACCATGCTTGAGCGATACCCTCATCTATATATGTTTCAAGCGGCTCAAAGAATTGATAGTGCAGAGGTCATTGATTTTGAAGAGAAAATGGCCTCTCAGCTGAGGCAAGAGATACATGTTCGACGGTTTGAGTTTGGAAAGGGCTTGGTGTCAGTTGATGTTATCGCGCCACGCAGTTATTACCCTGTGGTGTTTGTAGAGCCAGTATTCACTGACGGGTTAGATATATTGGGGTTAGATATATCCAGCATTCAATTTATTCAGCAAGCCATGCAGCAGGCGCTTTCTACAGGACTGGCATCCATAAGTCATACATTAGAGTTAAGTGATGGCAGTGATGCGTTTGTTATGATTAAACCTAGTATATTGCCGGGTCAAAGTATTCCTGATCAATATGCGCTAATTATCGTTAAAATCAGTGCGCTTACAGCGGGCCATATCCCCTTAGAGCCAGGGTACGAATTAAGAATTAATTATGCAGAGGATGAGCCTTTAGTTGATGTGAAGACACAGCCTATCGAATCGCTAGAATCCTCTTTGTTTCCAAATTTGATTAATAAAAAAGTAATCCACATTGGATCAAAAAAATTAGTCATACATACCTCTAAGCAACTCGGTTTTCAGCAGATCAATATGGTTATGTTAGCCATCATTGTTTTGATCACGATTGCTATTTATATCGTGGTTTATATGTATATGAAAATGCACATTGAAGCTGAGCGCATTAAGCATCTAGCTGAGCAAAAACTGTATCAGCAGGCAAACTATGATCAATTAACAGGCCTTGCAAATAGACATTATTTTGAAGATTATTTTCACAGGATATTATCAAGACAAAAACGTTCAGGTAGGAAATTAGCGCTACTGTATATTGATCTAAATGATTTTAAGCCTGTTAACGATACGTTAGGTCATCTTGTGGGTGATGCATTATTAAAAGAAGCAGCTTCAATCATTACCCAAGCCATTCGAGGGGATGATATGGCCAGTCGATTTGGTGGGGATGAATTTGTGGTATTGCTGGATCAGGTGAGTAATAAAAGCGATGTTATTCAAGTGATTAAGCGCTTGAATGAAATATTCAGGGGCGTGAACTTTATAGCAGGCCATAATGTTTCGTTGTCGGCCAGTATTGGGTATTCTATGTTTCCAGAAGATGGGGATACTTTTGAAGCCATGTTGAAAGTAGCTGATAAGGCTATGTATCGATCTAAGCGAGATAAAAAGAATCAAGAAAATAACGTGATCGAGTTTAAAGATAGAAGCTAGAAAGCTGAATAGTTAAAAATGATTTAAACATAACTGAGATCAGTCAGAATATGTTGTTATTACCTGAAATGACATCCTGTATTACATCAACCAAATTACTTGGTTTTAATGGTTTGGTGACAAAGCCATTCATACCCGACTCTCTTGCACGTTCTTTATGTGCCTCCATGGCATGAGCTGTTAAGGCGATAATTGGGGTTGATATGGTTTGGTCAGATGGTAAGGCCCGAATATGTTGAGATGCTGTAAACCCATCCATGATTGGCATCTCACAGTCCATCAAAATAAGGTCGTAATTCTCCGGTCTCGATTTCATCTCTTCTAACGCGTCTTTCCCATTTTCTACCAAAGTAAACTCGGATCCTAATTTTTTAAGCACGGCCTTGATCACTAGTTGGTTTACTTGATTGTCTTCAGCGACTAATATGTTTAACCCATTTAATGGCAGAGAATTTTCCAGCGTATTTAGGGTTGTCGATGTATCCTCAATAGGAATTTCTGATATTGACTGTGAATCATTGCAGCTAATTATTTTATACAGTGAGCATGTGGTGAGTGGTCTTGATAAATATGAATCATTATGAAAACTTCCAATACTAAAAATAGATTGATTAGGGATTCGATGGTTTTTGTATAAGTATTGTTCGTTAGTATGAGATAGATCCTTCATATCTATGAATAACCCGTCATATGTCATGCTTTTATCTTCGTCTGATATGGGTGTTAGTTTACAACCCCATTGCGCTAGTTGTGACGTTATAAAGTCATATTCAGTATGGCTGTTAAGCGCTGATAAAAAGTTTTTAGCGGGGTATCTAGGGTTGGATAGTAAGGATCGATCTAATATTTTAACCTTACAATTAAACCAAAATGTGGAACCCTGACCGAGCGTACTTTCAACACCGACATCACCGTCCATTAACTGAGATAACTGTTTACAGATTGCTAGTCCTAATCCTGTTCCGCCATATTTTCGTGTGGTGGTCGAATCCGCTTGAGAAAAAGCATTAAATAGTGATGCTTGCTTGTCTTGTGGAATACCTATTCCTTGGTCCTTCACCTCTATTCTCAGTATGCTAGTTTCTTTGTTGAGTGAGATAGATAATGTGATGTTTCCAGCGTTTGTAAATTTAATGGCGTTACTCAAATAATTAATTATGACTTGGCGTAGCCTCACAGGGTCAGATTTGATTAAAAATGGCATGCTAGGTTCAACCGTGACAAAAAGATTGATGTTCTTTTCCTCAAGATCTCGTGAAAATATCGCCATGCAATTATTTATAAGATCGAATGCATTGACTGTAATGGACTCGATGTCTAGCTTTCCTGCTAATATTTTTGAAAAATCAAGAATGTCATTGATAATGGTTAATAGAGATTCACCGGAACTGTAAATGGTTTCGGCATATTGTTTTTGTTTGTCATCCAAGTTTGAAGATTTTAGAAGGTCACTTAATCCCATTATTCCATTTAACGGGGTTCTTATTTCATGACTCATCATGGCAAGAAAGGCATTTTTAGATTGACTTTCAGCTTCGGCCGATACTTTGATCTGCTTACTTTCAAACTCTAATTCATTGGCTTTCAGGCGTGACTGAAGTGCCTGCTTTTGGCTATTTAATACTTTATTTTCAGCGACTAATAAACTTTTTCGTTCTTCTTGGATTCTTAGGCCTAATGCAAATGACAAGAGCAAGGAGAAAACGATGACGGATATGGGGGCCGCATACTCTGTGAATAAATTTGCCTCTAGAATAGCAAATTTATTCAGAACCAAAATAACAACGCCGCCAGCCATGATGAACCAGCCGCTAGCATAAAATGAAGCCGCCATTCCCATGGATGAAATTTTTCTGTAGCCCACAATTGTTGAAAGTAATGCAGTGTATAAACATGCAAACATCAGTGCTTGAATCATGAACTTATACGGTACGAAAAACATGAGTATTAAACAGCATAGCGTTAAGATGGTGACACCACGTAGCATTTTGTAGGTGGTACTGTCGGTCTCAGGGATATGCAGAAATTTAATTGTAAATTCAGCCATGCCTATATTGGATGCACATATAAAGATGAACACACTCAGTTGTTGGAATTCGGTGTAGTTACTCCATAGATATTGAAATCCATACCCGCTAATAGCCATAAAAAATGACATGAAGCCACTGGCAAACAGTACATAATAAATGTAACTGCTGTCACGGGTGCTCAGGTATAAGAATAAGTTATATATAATGAGGATTAAAAACAAACCAATAAAAATTCCGTTTGGAATGCTGCGCTTTTGCACGGTTTTATAAAATTCTTTTTCACTCCAAAGCTGCATCGGCACCTGCATTGATCCTGAGCTTTGAATTCTAAATAACAAGCGGCCTTGCTCTCGTTTTTCTAATTCTAAAGGGAATAAAAAGCTGCGATGGTCTATTGGACGTGAATCAAAGGTTCGGCGGTCTCCTGTATGCCATTGCTCCATTGAGCCGTCATCTCTAATGAGATAGACATCAATATAATCCAGTAAAGAATAATGAATCTGTAATAACCAAGAAACGTCTTTATTAGATTCATTGTTAATGTCGAGCAAAAACCAATGGGGAGGAACATTAAAGCCAAAGTTTGGTGTGTCGTTTATCGATGCTTGCCACTTAAATTTTAGAGGGTCTTCTAAAATGCGTTCAATGTTGATGCTCGGGTTATCCTCAACCAGATACTGCACATCCTTACCAAGTGATCGGAATACTAGGTCCTGATCTTCGGAAACAGATAGGCTGGCTAAACCACTGTTAGAGGCGAGATAAATCAAGATACTTAGAAGAAAACGTAACACCATTATCCGTAACAGCTGCCAATATATATGAGTACCTGTTTAGAATAGTAAACAGATTGCGATAGGCCAGTTCTTAGCCGTGTTTAATCCATTTTTTTGGCTCTGTTCTACAGGTCCTGAAATATGGATTAATTGTCGGATTAAATGTGGCTGTCTCGATTAGGGCTTGGCCATCTATTTGGGTGTTAATCATGAGTAGATTCTGCAGTATGGATAGTTTATGGCAGTGCAAACCACAAGTGTGAAGACACAAAAACCTTTGTATTATCATTGCTTTGGCGTCATTAACTAGCTTTGGGTGCTTTAGTGGGGCCAAAGATTGTACGCAGATCTTCCTACGGGCATTGAGCTAAAAGTATAAGCGGCCTAATATGCAGTGAACGATGGGTAGTTGGCATAATTGCTTGGCAAATATTAACTTGACTTAAGATGTGAATATTGATTCACTTCTTGTTGTGAATACGGATTCACTTTATGGCGTATCGACAGACAGAGCACACACAATCAAAAAAAGCGGGCACACGAGCAAGAATTTTAAAAGAAGCCCGCTTACTGGTAACAGAGGGCGGATTTTCAGCTGCCGCAGTCGCAATGGTGGCTAAAAAAAGCGGCATTGCCACAGGGACTATTTATCGCCACTTTCCTTCAAAAGCAGAGCTAGTGGCAGAAGTGTTTAGACATGCAACTGAGCATGAGCTAAATGCTGTGACGCAAGCGTCGCAAATAAAGGCTCCCGCAAAAGATCGTTTGCAAAAGGCCATTGAAACGTTTGCGATAAGAGCGCTTCAGGCTCCTAGATTAGCTTATGCACTGATAGCAGAGCCTGTGGATCCGATCGTAGAGCGCGAACGATTAAGTTATCGATTTGCATATGCCGAAGCCTTTGAAGACCTTATAAACGACGGTATTCAGGCTGAAGAATTTGTTCCGCAAAATGCAGGAACATCAGCTGCGGCTTTGGTGGGATTATTAACCGAAGCATTGGTTGGGCCGCTGGCACCGCATACGGATACGTTTGAAGGGCAGGTTGGAGAAAGGGAATCTCTTAGCTCACAAAATAAAAGTGCTCTACTAGCAGACATAACGCAGTTGGCGTTAAGGGCGGTAGGCAGCAAAGACTAAGCACAAGACTTAATAATCATTGTGTTTAAGGAGAAAGACAATGATTAAAAGTAACCCCGAAGTATCTGAGCAAGATGCTCTTAGGCACTCTGAAACGCATACCGTGTTCAATCAGCCTACCTCGTTAACCCCTTATAATGCTTATACCAGCGATGATCCATTGCAATATTGGGTTAATCAATTTAATGCAAGTTGGCATCAAAATTCATTAACAGAATACGGGAAGCGCATAGGTGGTGATTTATTTGATGCAGGATTTTCAGCAAATAAATACAAGCCAGAATTTAACTCTCACAGTCGCTTTGGTGAACGCATTGACCAGGTAGATTTTCATCCGTCATATCACCTGCTTATGCAAGCCGCTTTAGAGGCGGGTCATCACAGCTTACCTTGGACAGAAAAGAAACTGGGTTCTCATGTGGCACGAGCAGCCATTGTATACATGCACTCTCAAGCTGACCCCGGCACAGGCTGCCCTCTCACGATGACATTTGCAGCCGTGCCTGCATTAATGCACCAACCGAATATCGCTAAAGATTGGGTTCCCAAAATAACAGCGAATACATACGACCCAAGAAATATTCCATTTTTCGAGAAGCAAGGCTTAACCATTGGTATGGCCATGACTGAAAAACAAGGGGGAAGCGATGTAAGGGCCAATACAACAAAGGCTACGCCTGTAGAAAACCCTGGGCCAGGTGAAGCCTATGAAATAGTGGGCCATAAGTGGTTTTGCAGTGCTCCTATGTGTGATGCATTTTTAGTTCTGGCTTATACAGGTGATAAAGACGCGGGTTTATCGTGTTTTTTATTGCCCAGATGGCGCCCAGATGGCCGCAAAAATGAAATGTATATTCAACGGCTAAAAGACAAGATGGGTAATGTATCCAATGCATCCAGTGAAGTGGAATATCGTGGAGCGTTTGCTTGGATGATTGGAAAAGAAGGCCGGGGTGTGCGAACCATTATCGAAATGGTGTCAATGACACGCTTTGATTGCATGCTGGGGTCGTCTGCCATTATGCGACAATCCTTAGCTCAAGCGATTCATCATACCTCTGGTCGATCAGCATTCGGTAAAAACCTACATGATCAGCCACTCATGCAAAATGTGCTGGCTGACCTATCAATTGAAAGTGAAGCTGCTTTGGCTATTTCTATGCGAATCGCTCACAGCTTGGATTTACTTCAGCAAGACCCCAATAATGAGCACGAAGAAAAATTCAGTCGTGTTGCCACAGCCATTGGTAAATATTGGATTTGTAAGCGAGCCGCACAATTTAATTACGAGTGTATGGAGTGTATTGGTGGTGTGGGTGTCGTTGAAGATAATGTACTGCCTAGAATGTATAGAGAAGCCCCTATTAATGCCATTTGGGAAGGCAGTGGTAATGTACAGTGCTTAGATGTATTACGCGCCATGCAAAAAGACCCAGATGTATTGAATGCATTCATGAATGAACTCATGAAAGCGGCCAATCATTTTGAGGCGTTCGATATTTATATGGCTGCGATTAAACACGAGTTATCAGATACATCCGAGTTAGAGTATCGAGCCAGAACAGTGGTTGAAAAATTGGCAGTTGCTTGGCAGGCCAGTACATTAATTCAGTTTGGTGATAAAAATGTCGCTGAAGCTTATGTGAAGTCTCGATTAACAGGATACAGCGGACAATATTATGGCACTTTACCCACAGGGTTAAATATTGAAGCACTTATACGCCGATCTACTCCGTCAAATAAATGATTTGAAAAAAATTAATAGAAAGTGAAGAAACTAAAAAAGGGCCTATTAGGCCCTTTTTTAATTTTAATAATAATTATAAATCAGATTCGAGATGCATTTAAATATTGCACGCCTAACCGAGCGTTTAATCGAAACGCCAACTGATTGCCTTTTGCCCATGCTCGAGATGCATGGGGTGTTTGAGTCGTGCAATATGGATTGTCATCAGAAGCTGAAGCTTTTAATCCTTCGTGAAAAGCTTGTTGTTCGATAGCGCTTAAAAATTGATAGCTTTGACCAGTATACATTTTACAACTCCATTCTGTATGCGTAGGTGGCTGGTTGAATATTCTATCGGCTTAACGCTATAAACCTTTAATAAAAGAATATTCGTCACACTAGGTAAATTAGAGATTAGAACAGGCTGGGTAAAAATCGAGTTTTAACCGTATTTAAATAAACTTGATAGCGATCGAAGGACATGAGCAAAAGGCGCTCTTCATACCGGGCTTTAATATTCAAAATAATTAGCAGAGAGATCCAAGAAAAAAACGCGAAAAGTGTTTGGTTATGAATAATGGCAGCAAGAGTTGCAATGATGACACTAGAGTACATTGGATGACGCATAAAATGGTAAGGGCCTGATGTTATAAGCTGAGCCCCTTCTTTTGGTAAAGGTAGCACAGACCAGTTTCCGAGTTTGTTGTGAATGAGTACCCATAATGCCAACCCAGCAGAAAGCGCCAAAAATAATAGGGTTAATGAGGATGGTAAACTTAGCGATATAGGAAAGAAACACAAAGTCATTGCGAGTACTTGTAATGAAAAAAGCAGTTTACCGATCATTTTAACAACACACTGTTTTACTAAATATGTATCGGTACTATTGCGCTAACGGGAGAATTTGGCAAGATGCATCACGGACTTATTTAGGTATGTGTATGGGTATTCAAATATTGGCAGGCAAGAAGGCCCTGGCTGAGATCAAAGAACATGGCTTAAGACCTGAGCGCATCAAGTTAATGGTGGGCGCCAGCGGTGGGCCAAAATGGTTAATGCTGAGCCGTATAGACCAATATTTGAGTGAGCACTTCTTTTCTAAAGCAAAGCAACCGATCTCATTGGTCGGTTCAAGCATCGGTTCATGGCGCATGGCATGTTATGCGCAAAAAGATCCGTTAGCATCCTTCAAAGAGTTCGAAGACTTATATACCAATCAACGCTACAGCCAAAATTTATTGCCTGAAGAAATCAGTGTTTTTGTAGATAAAGTACTGGGGCAGTTATTCTCACCTAGCCGTTCAACGGATATTGTAAATAACGCATCAAGGAAACTGCACGTTGTAGCAGTACGAAATAGAAGGCTTTTAAATGGTCGTTCTAAATTGGCGCAAGGGGTTAGTTTACTAACCGCGGCAGCCGGCAATGTTTTTTCATCAAAAATTGTTGAGTCGCTTTATCCTAGGGTCATCATCAGTCCTGATAGCAGTACGGATCCATATCACTTTGAACCAGAAACCATAGATTTAACCGCAGAGAATTTACCACAAGCTTTAGTTGCATCAGGTGCGATCCCCATGGTGATGGAGCCCACAAAAGTAAAAGGTGGATTAGATCGCTGGTATTGGGATGGTGGCATGGTGGATTATCACTTTCCTGGTCCATTCAATGTAGACGATGGCTTGGTGTTTTACCCCCATTTTTTCCCAAAAGTAGTACCGGGCTGGTTTGATAAAGCGATCCCATGGCGCAAAGCCAAATCTAAAAACTATGAAAATGTTGTGATGCTAGCACCCACTCAGGAATTTATAGATAGATTGCCGTATGGGAAGATTCCAGACAGAAATGATTTTAACAACTTAAATAATGAAGATAGAGAGGCATACTGGCAAACAGTACTGACGGCAACAGATAAGCTTGTTAAAGAGCTTCATGAGGCGTTTGAGAAGGATGGTGCTAGGTCTGTAGTGAAACCTATAGAGTCGATTTTGTAAGTATTTTTTGTATATAAAAAAGGGCCCTATTAAAAAATAAATAGGGCCCTTTTATTTGCTCAAATGAAATGCTCTACTTTACCCGTACTTGGTATTCATAGCTAAAGGTAGGTGTTACACCGTCCATAGTGGGATTAAATGCCCCTTGTAAGTTTAGCTTAAAGTGTGTGATATCGGAGTCGTAACCTCCAGAATTTGTCACTGGGTGGTTAAAGTTAATGCCATCACTACTAAAGCTAATATTGTCTCCATTATTATTAATCGATGTATATAAGTAGGATAATCCGCTGGTTGATGTACTTGTGCCATCACTAAATTCAATAGGACCTGAGCTTATAAAGTCACCGACAAATAATTCGGCCTCGGAATCAATTTTTTGTACGAGTTCAGTGCTGCCATAGTCAGCACTGATCGATCCTATATTTTCTACATCTACTTTATAAGTCATGATTGCTTCAGGAATCGCTTTTGGGTAGCTCGTCCCGTTTATGGGATCGCTTTGTATAGTCAGAGTGGATTCAATAGTTATTTCAGCATCGCCCGCACAGTGATAGAAGGAGTTGGCTGGAATGATAACGTAACTAGTCGTAAAGTCAGGTCGCCAGTAAAAATCGTATTGATCGCCACCAGTGTACTCTTGCAGGCGGAACTCAATTTCATTAAAGCCGGCATTGATAGTTATTCTTCCGCTTGTATCTTGTGCGCTGCCCTCAGCGGCATGCAGGCCATAAAAAGCACTGACGATGGAACCGTTCACCCAGGCTTCAACTGCATCATCACCGTCGACGCCGAACCTAGCTCTAGTCGCCGTTGAAGAATATATATAGCCTTCAAAAATAACGACAAAATTGTCTTCTACTGTTGTAAATGGATTCCCAGAACCATTTATATTCGGATAAATAGTTTGTCCTTGAATGTAATTAATATTAGCGCGAGCATCAATCAGCGCTTGGTAAGTCGCTGCATTATTTATATTACTTGTGCCATACCCAGAGATATCAAAAAACCGTGCTAGAAGCCCCGGTTTTGGTTGGGAGCAACTTGCTGGAATACCAGTACTGGACAAGATATCGATATTAAACGATATGCTGTTGTTGATGGTGTTATCCAGGTCGGGTTTGCTTCCTGTAATATTTGCGTCAATGGTAAGAGAGTTGCCAGCCGTCGCGGAAACGCTTGTTGTAATTTGCAGGGTGGAAGATGATGCGTTTGCTAATATATCTGAAGCATAAGTGCAGGTGACTGTGCCACTGGATTCAGCGCAACTCCAGTTAGAGCCTGTCGCACTTGAATAACTGATACCACTTGGTAGCAAGAATGTTACCGTGGAATTAGACGTGGCAGTCGATGAGGCATCTAAGTTATTCACTGATAAGCTAAGTGTGTTGCTGCTGGATTCAAGCCAAGTTTGATTGCTGCCATCGCTACTGGTTAATGATAAATCTGTCGAGCATATATCATGTGCACCATATTGAATGGTGTGGCGTACAACTGGGCAGGCCTCACTTCGAATTGTAATGCCTAAAGATGTAGCGTCTTGCTGCCAGTTATTATCTGATCCACGATAAAATTGAATGGTTAAGCCGCCGTCATTACCTCCTTCTGCTCCTATAATTTCTAATAGATGCTCACCCGCCGATAGTGTTGTTATACCTTCTAGAACATCACTATTATTCCAGCTGTTACTCCACCATAAGTCTTCTTCCCAGCGCTCGTCTAAAGGAATGCCGTTAATGTACAAGCCGCCTCCTAAACCATAATCGGCTCCGTATCGAACTCCCCAGGTTCCAGATGTGGGGACGGTAAACAATGCAGTGGAATAGGCAATAAAATCAATGCTTGCCCCGCCAGGAGCATTTTGAGAAGAGTTTTGAATACCAGCATAGGAATTAGGGTGGGTACAGCCGTAGGCCGTATTGCTGTCGTCTTGGGAATCAAATAGTGCTTTAGCTTCAGCAAGGCTATCAGGGTCATTAATTTGATCATTGTTGTAGCGGGTGTGAAATTTAATTTTGTTAGGGACATAGGTCACTGTTGGTGGGGTTCCACTGTCTGCGGTTGCGACAGAATCGTTCCCATAATAGATATAAATTGTGTGACTGCTATTTGCAGTGAAGGTGGGAAATGTAACCCACACTTCTGCGGTTTTTGTGGCTTGATTCCAGCTAGCAATTGAGAAGTCTATAGGCGTTGCACCGTTAATATCATCAAATACTCTTAGGTCTTCGCCATTACTGCTCCAGTCATACTCAGAACTTAAAGTTCCTCCAGTGGAGCCGGTAAGTGTTAATTTCACAGAATAGTCAGAGGTAGTGGTGCCACTGGTTTCATTAATTGTAATGCTGGTTTGAAATGGCCAGTCACAAGATAGGCGGGCGTATACGGCAGAACTAAATGAAAAGTTAAGAATAAAAAATAATGATAGGTACTTATAAAACACGGTGCATCCCTACAGAGTGTTTACTTACTATTGTAAGCTGGAGATGAAAAATGACCCCTAGTGTACCGTAATATCATATAACGGAAAGTAATAACTAATAAAAAATCATTAGCGTACTTATTGGCTGGTGTTAAGGCATTAAATAGGCCGCATAAAGCGGTTTAAGTCGATTAATAGAGTTCTCTAGATAATGAGGGAAGTGTTTTGCATAATTATCTAACAAGACAATAGCATTGGGGCAGGCGTCACTATTAATTTGGCTTTTTAAGCGCTTCACGAGTGCGCTATTAATGACTTCTAGGTTCTCATAGCGACGGAGAATATCGCTGAGCAATTCGGTTGAAGATCCTGATTCAGATTTAAAGTGTTGAGCCAGTAAAAAATTACCACAGGCGCGCCATAATGTTTCTTCAGCGGATGCGAGAGGAAGATGGAATCTGGCCATGGGCAATAGGAATTCTGTGTGAGGGCATCCGCAACTTGCTAAAACCAAGCCCATTAATGAACTGACCGCTTCTTGCACTGATGATTCTTGTTCAATGGTACGTTGCTTCGACTCGACCCTTAAGTGAATCCGATCATAGCTTACTAGGTGGTCTACATCTTTTACGATTAAAGAGAGTTGGGATGCGGCAGGGCAGTACTTTGGTCCATTCCCTTTATAAGGGCAATGGCTACATTGCTGGAACTCTAGTTCACACCAGGGCTCTGGAGTGTCCGTTTCTCTATCTAACTGGTATCGCTCACCATCAAACTGAAAGCGGTAACTGAGTACTTGCTGATCTGGCAATGTAAATTGATACATCAAGTCTGCTTGCATTTAAAAGCTGCCTATCTAGATAATCGACCTATTTCGTTATCTTAAGTATAGGCAATAATTTTCAAGTATCGGCTTTTCCCTTCAACGGCAAAGTTATAACTATACACATTCCCCCACTTGCTCGGTTATATGCACTTATTGAACCTTGATGTAAATCGATGGCACGTTTACTGATCGCCAACCCTAAACCAAAGCCGCCACTTTCTCGTGCTCTTGATTGATCGGCTCGGTAAAAGGGTTTGAATATTTCGTTTAGTTTCTCTTCATCAGTGCCTGGGCCATTATCACAACAGGTTATCTCTAAGCTATCTTCTTTATGAGAGAGCTCGATTACGATTGGACTGGGTCCTTCATGGTATTGTTGAGCATTTTTGAATACATTTTCAAATGCGCTTCTTAATAGCTGTTGATTCGATAAGAATAGCGGTGCCGATTTAACGTGATTGATGACTTTGATGTTTTTCTCTGGGTTGCTGTAATTTAAATCATCTTTAATTGCATGAATTAAATCGCCCACGTCGATGCTGTCTTCTAATCCAAGGTGTGGGTCTAGTTCGTAAGCGGGTAAATTGAGTAGGGTGCTTATAATTTGATTTATTTGTTCACATTCTTTTTCAATTCTCAGAATGTCCGGTTGATCATCAGAAATTTCCAATCGTTTCTTTGCCAGTTCAAGGGCCAGTTGCAAGCGTGCAACAGGGCTTCTCAGTTCATGGCTAATGTCTTGAATTAGGTGTTTGTGACTAGAGATGGTTCGATCTAATTTCTCTGCCATTGTATCAAAGTCGTCCGCTAATAAAGAAACTTCTTTAAATCGTTTTTTGATGTTGGGTTGTACCCTTGCTGATAAATCCCCTGACGCTAAACGAACGGTGGCATCACGAAGGGCTAGAATAGGTGTGCTGATATTGCGAGCCAGTAGATAACTAATTATACCGCTTATAAATATGGCAACCAGAAGAATAAATCCGATATTATCTTTGAACATGGACTTAAAATGAGGCTCTTTTAGGTGGGCTTTCAATAAAATCTTTACACGCTCGCCATTAGGTAAAATGACACTTCGGCCAACAAAAACACGGTCGTTTCGGCGGTTATGAATAAAAGGTTTTGAACCTGATAGCGTCTCTGCAATCCTTTTTAAGGGTTTAGGAAGGCGACGTCCCAGAATTTCTTGCTCTTGATAAACAACAAAAATTCTTCGTGTGTGTCGTTTGTCTTGTTGTTGATACCAGTCTCGAACTTCTTCGAAAGGTTTACTTAATAAAAGCACAATTAAGCGATCATTAATTTCTATGGGGGGAAGCTCTGGCTGATGGTCTTCGTGATATCGGTCTGCCAAAAATATAAGCGGCATAGATACAACAACCAGTATGAGTGTGGCCCAAAAACTAATGAGAATTCGACTGGTTAGACTGATGTTATTTAAAAATCGCATATCATTTTGACTCTGTATCTTGTTATTCAGGCTTTAGTAAATAACCAGTGCCACGCTGATTGATGATGATGTCTGTATTGGCCCCAGCCTCGACCAATTTTTTTCTAAGATTACTCACGTGCACATCGACACTGCGGTCATACATGGTGAGTTTTCTTCCTAGCGCCATCTGGCATAGTTGTTCCTTACTAACAATAGAACCTATTTGCTGCTGTAAGGCTTCTAATGTTTTGAATTCGGCCCCTGTTAATTTTAAAACAACGCCCTGAAAACTGGCTTCCATTCTTGAGGGGAATATTTCAATGGCCGCCTGGCTTGTGTTGTCATGATCGACCTTTACTATCTGGCTACGACGGAGAATTGCCTTGATACGTGCAAGTAGCTCTCTAGGATTACACGGCTTGGGTACGTAGTCATCAGCACCCAGTTCTAACCCAAGAATACGATCAACATCGTCACCTTTTGCAGTGAGCATGAGAATGGGGGTTTCTATACTGGATTTGCGCAGGCTTTTGAGGACCTCAATGCCCGTCATTCCGGGCAGCATAATGTCTAGAATAATTAGGTCGTACGGGTTTTGAATCGCTAATGCTAAGCCATCTGGCCCTGTAAATGCGGTTTCGCATTCAAAGCTTTCTGCTTGTAAGTATTCATTTAACAGCTCGGATAAAGCTTGGTCGTCATCGACTAATAAGATTTTATTCATAGGGTAATTGTCTATTGTCGCTACAAAAGATCAAGTCAGGGCTTATGACTTTACGTTACTTTACTTAGTCTTTACTACTCTTTTCGATTTCTTAGCCCTGCTTAATATTGCGCCACTTATAATGGTTAGCACATTAACAACAAGGTTTCGGAGAATCATATGCGTCAATCTGTTTTAAACACTAAAGGAAAGAAAGTCGGTGCGTTAGTAGGAGCGGCGGTATTAACGTTTTCTATGGCAGCCACGGCCATGGCATGTGGAGGGCCAGGTAAGGCTTTACGTGCACTAGACCTAACATCAGAGCAAGATGATCAAGTTCATGAATTAATCACCAGTAAGCGAGATGAAAAAAAGGCCCTTAAAGAAAAACGTAAAATGTTAAAAGAAAAAAGAGCAACATTAGCTGACAACTATTCAGAGGCCCTTGCCAATGATGTTGCGACACAAGCAGGAGAGTTAGCGACTGAAGCAACCCTATTACGTATTCAGCATCAGCAAAATATATTGGCCATATTGACCGATGAGCAAAAAGAGAAATTTAAAGAAATAATGAAAAATAAAGAACACAAGGGTTCAGGTCGTCATCATAAATTTGATTAAAGACTGCTCCCGTTCTTTTGAGTATAGAGGGCGCCGCTATCCGCGGCGTTCTTTCACCGTGACTTCTTCTCCAGCTGCGTGGGTTTTTAACCAGCCCCTTACCCGCCTTGAAATCATATTGTGTTTGTTGTTATGAATGGTCTTTAAAGAAGGCAAGCCAATTTGAATGTAATTAAGTGGCTGCTGCCGTGTGACGGCATTCTTTCGTGATTGTAATTCCCGTTTCATATCTTCTGAACTTTTTGTGTATAAATCCAGTATGGGTATTTTAAGCTTGGCCAGTTCATCATTCAGTTGGTAGCTAGGGTAAAGGCTCTGCTTCGCATCGATTAATATTAACGAATAGCCAATGACATTAGGGTTCTCAGAGAATCGTGTTCGTAAGGTTTCCACGGCCCAGTTGGCGCTTAAGCCATGAGCGATGATCACTAGATTAAACTGACCCAGTGTATTGAGTTGCCTTAAGCCGCCTTCCACACGCTCTTGCATAGATTCTAAGAAAGCGATATCAGGCGGTGTTTCGACTTCGTTATTGGTATCGTCATTTTCTAATGTATCGGGTACTGAAAATGCCTCAAAGTTGTCAGCGACATCATCCAATGCATCTGAACTGTTGGTGTTGTCAAAGTTTTCATCGTCGGGCGTCATAGCTTCGTTAATACCTGTATCTTCTCCTACCGTAGTGGATTCACCGTCGATATTATTGTCTGCAGTGGTAGCAAGTTCTGTATCGGCTAATGGGTTCACTTCAGAATCCGGTGTGTCAGGCATCTCTTTTTTTGGACGGGTGTCTGGCAGCGGTTGAGCGATGTAGTCTGAAAAAAACAAGCTCAATGTCGTCCAGCCGTAATCTGGCAGGTACTCTCTCAGCGGTGCTACGGTGTGAGGCCATTGAGCATGTTGGGATATGTCATGTAAAATAAGAATGCCCCCTTGTGGGTGCCCTGTATTTTCCGGCAAGTACAGGCCGCTAATGCTGGATTCTTCGTCGCTAAACTTTATGACTTCTTCTTCCCGCTGAAATAGTCCGAGATGTTTTACCGTTTCAATAATCCTTCGAGTAGAAGGAATGGGCAGCGCTCGCTCCTGCGGCTCTATTGGAGGAGTGCCTTGAGCACCTGCATTATCAGTACTTTCATTAGAATCGCTTGCTACAGAAGCATCCGAGCCAGCAAGGGCTGGTTCTAAGCTGGTATCGGCGGGAGCAACTGTTCCGTCGGGCTCATCTAGTGCATAAAGAGGCCCTGTTAGGAGTAATAAAAGGATAATGCGTAATATGTACATGATGCTCGATATTTAAATGCTTAGCGCTGTAAAGCAATAAGATTCAAAAGCTGTGCCAAATGACCTTTGGCCATTTTAAACACAGCTATTCTGATTCAAGTGATTAAAATTTAACCTTATATTGATATTGTGAGTGCGGTAATGAAAGCAGTTAAGGTGATGTTGGTCGTCTGTGTTTTAGTGTCCAGTGCGGTGAATGCCAGCAGTTTGGATCGCGAGATCCCCTTTGAACTGCAGGACAGAGCATTAAAGATGGTGGATATCTTAATTGAGGAAAGCTTTCCTGAACTAAAAGGCGTATCTATTACACCTAAGTTAATTCAAACCCCTGCTGTCTTTTTAGCCACTGATATTGAAATATCCTCGGTTTTAATGGGTGAGCGTGAATACGTGTTGTATTTGAATAAACGCTTATGGACACATCCCATTTCAGACTTAGCCCTAAAAGGCATCCTGGCCCATGAGTTAGTCCATTTTACCGATTATGAAAAAATGAATCCTTTAGAACTTGCTGCGTTTTATATTCAATATTTGCTGAGTGATGAGTACGGGGCCAAATATGAAAGAGCCACTGACCTAGAATCCTTCGATCGTGGCTATGCCATTGGAATCAAGGCGTTTAGGTTTTGGTTGTACGAACAAATTACGCCAGAAGCAAAAGCGTTGAAAGAAACAAACTATTACACACCGGCTGAGATAGATGATTGGTTGTTAGGTCAGCAAGAAGTAACGCTACTCTAGTGGCTATTTAGAGTTGGTTTTTATTTCTTGTTTGTTATTTTATTGTAGGCATAAAAAAGCCAATAACCTTTTGGGTTATTGGCTTTTTAGATTCAACCTAAAGACTAGATAATGCCTTTGTCTTGAATTTCAGCAATGGCTGCTTCGATGCTTGTTGTATCGGCATCAATAACTAAGTCAGCCTTGTCTTGTGCTTCAAAAGTGCAGATGGCAATTAAACCAGCTTGCTTAATGATGCATGCAATGTCTTCAGGGTTATTATCACCAATATCATCTTTGCTTACTAAAGCGGCTGCTTTACCTAGTGCAAATAATTTACGGTCAATACCACCAGCAAGAACATGTTTGTTGCTGCCTGTTAATACAATTGATGCCGCTTTTTGATCAAAGCGGTTGGCTTTTTCTTGAGATGAAACAGCGGTTAATTGATCAGAACCTGATTCATCTGCAGCACCAACAATCATACCTGCGCCAACAGTTACATTTGTTGAGCGATCGATAATGATGAATGCGCCACTTGCACGGTTCTTTTTGTATGGATCAAATGCAACGGTTTTGTTCAGCGTCACTTCACACAAACCAATTTCATTCAGCTTTAAGTCATCAGCATTGAATTTTTCCATGGTGTTAACATCAACACGATGGTGAACACTGGAAATAGAACCTGTATTTTGAGCGGAAGCAAACTTCATATTGTATTGCTTGCCCGGCTTCATGGAATCTTCGGCCATCCATACAATGTCGGCGTTGATCGTATTGGCGGTTAGCGGTTGATCGTCTGATTTAACAATCATATCGCCGCGGCTAATATCGATTTCGTCTTCAAGCGTTAATGTAACCGCTTGGCCAGAAAAGGCTTCTTGTTGATTGCCTTCAGCGGTAACGACGGCTTTCACAGAGCTTTCTTTACCAGATGGAAGCGCAGTAATTTTATCGCCTGGGCGAATAATGCCTGATGCTACCGTGCCACAGAAGCCACGGAAGTCGAGGTTTGGACGGTTAACGTATTGCACTGGGAAGCGGAAGTTATCTAGATTGCGGTTTGCATTGATCTCAACCGTTTCTAGAATTTCCATTAGCGTTTTCCCTTTATACCAAGGCGCGCGCTCACTTCTGTTTACCACGTTGTCGCCATCTAAAGCAGACAATGGAACAAATTGAATGTTGGCTAATTCTAGCTCTTCTGCAAACGCAAGGTAGTCAGCTTTAATTTGCTCAAACTTACCTTCATCAAAACCCATTAGGTCCATTTTGTTTACAGCAACCACAACATTTTTAATGCCTAACAAAGAAGCAATAAAGCTATGACGTTTCGTTTGTGTTTGTACGCCGTAACGAGCATCAACTAATATGATGGCAAGGTCACAAGTGGATGCACCCGTGGCCATGTTACGTGTGTATTGCTCGTGCCCAGGTGTGTCGGCAATGATGAACTTACGTTTTTCAGTAGAGAAGTAACGGTAAGCAACATCAATGGTGATGCCTTGTTCACGTTCAGCGGCAAGGCCGTCTACTAATAACGCAAGGTCGATTTTTTCACCGGTTGTGCCGTGTTTAACACTGTCACTTTCGATGGCGGCTAATTGATCTTCAAAAATCATTTTTGAGTCAAATAACAAGCGACCGATTAATGTTGATTTACCGTCGTCTACATTACCGCAGGTTAAAAAACGCAGTAGTTCTTTATTTTCATGCTGCTTTAAGTAAGCAAGGATATCTTCGCTGATTAAATTTGATTGATGTGACATTAGAAGTAGCCCTCCTGCTTTTTCTTCTCCATCGAACCAGATGAATCGTGGTCAATGGCACGTCCTTGGCGTTCAGACGTGGTAGTTAATAACATTTCTTGAATTATATCTGGCAAGGTCGCAGCTTCTGATTCAACCGCACCTGTTAGTGGGTAGCAACCTAGCGTACGGAAACGCACCATTTTTTCTTCAGGCACTTCGCCTTCTTCTAAAGGCATACGCTCATCATCAACCATGATTAGCATGCCGTCACGCTCAACAACAGGGCGCTTAGCTGACAGGTATAAACCTGGAATATCTATGTTTTCTAAATAGATGTACTGCCAGATATCCAGCTCAGTCCAATTAGAGATTGGGAAAACACGAATGCTCTCCCCTTGATTTACTTTGCCGTTATAAATGTTCCAAAGCTCAGGGCGCTGGCTCTTAGGGTCCCAGCGGTGATTTTTGTCACGGAAAGAATAAACGCGTTCTTTTGCACGAGATTTTTCTTCGTCACGACGGGCGCCACCAAAAGCCGCATCAAACTTGTACTTATTAAGCGCTTGCTTAAGGCCTTGTGTTTTCATGATGTCGGTGTGCTGGCTTGAACCATGAGTAAAAGGCCCAACATTGTCAGCGATACCATCTGGATTGGTATGAACCAGTAATTCCATGCCTGACGTTTTCGCCATTTGGTCACGGAATTCAATCATTTCTTTAAATTTCCACGTGGTGTCTACGTGCAATAACGGAAAAGGAGGAACGCCAGGTGCAAAGGCTTTACGAGCCAAGTGCAACATAACGGCGCTGTCTTTACCCACGGAATACATCATGACAGGATTATCAAATTCTGCCGCGACTTCGCGAATAATATGAATGCTTTCAGCTTCAAGCTGTTTTAAATGCGTAAGATTGTAGTCCGACATGTCATGCTCTCTGTGATCAAGCGATACGCTGCTTAAAAAAACGACAGGGGGTAATTAAGGCGGCTACTATACCAGTGTCAACGGGGTATAAAAAGAGCCTGCTTTATATCAAAAAGCCATAGTCTTATAGCGGTAACTCTTATTAAAGGTATTAGGAAGAGTTTAGAGGTAAGGCCTTGTGTCTTGTCAGTGCAAGCAAGGCCTATATTAAAGAAGGTGAAATGCTGGTTTTGTTCGGCTTATTGCTATTGGCTTGGCTCAGTTTCTTTCTTGATATCAGCGTAATCTTTAGGGGCGCCATCTGGCATGTCGTAAGAAAGCGCATCATCAGAAGCCTTTTCTAATGCATGTTTTAGGTCTGCCAGAGGTTTTTCTGTGAATTCAGACGCGCCGCCAGCTAGGTGTTCATATAGCGCCTTATAGCTATTGGTTAAGTCTTGCGTTAAATCCGCTGTTTGATGAAAGTGCTGCTGCAGAGAGTCCCGCATTTGAAGCTGCTCGCCTTTTAATGAATCCAGCTCTTTTTCTAGTAAGGCAACATGAGTGCCTCTGCTCAATACGTATCGCTGTACCAGAATACCAATGCCAATACCGACGGCTAAAATTAACAAGCTGGAAATTATTTGAGCACTCATAGACAATCCTTTCTACTCCCTCTCTTATAGTTAGAGGGGATTATGTGACGGGTAAGCGATTTGAGATGCTTTCAGTTTATCCAGTTCACGGGTCGAATCATAGGATAAAAGACGTATTATTATGGAAAAAATAGTCGTAGAAGGGAAAGCAGGGGCGCTGCAGGCAGCTTTGCATATGGCGAAGACACCTTCGCAAGATTTCTTAATTATATGCCACCCGCATCCTTTGTTCGGTGGCACCATGGATAATAAGGTGGTCACAACCGCTGCGAAAACCTATCTAGACGCAGGCATTAATGTGGTTCGGTTTAACTATCGCGGCGTGGGGGAAAGTGAGGGTCTGTACGGCGATATGATAGGAGAGGTCGAAGATGCTCAATCCATTTTTGATTGGATGAGTTGTCGTTACAGTGTTTCGCGATTGTTCTTAGCTGGATTCAGCTTTGGTAGTTACATTGCAGCTAAGCTGGCAAAGGACTTGGCAGATAATGGAGGCGCCCCTCAGCATTTACTGATGATCGCCCCTTCTGTCGAGCATTCGCCGTTTGAACAGGCTACCCCACTGGTATCAGACTGTACCGTTATTATGGGTGAGCAAGATGAGGTGGTGCCATTTGAAGCTGTCAATAACTGGGTCAGGTCCCAAGATGTTGCGGTAGAGTTCATTACTCAGCCGGAGGCGAGTCACTTTTTTCACCGCCAGTTAATAGTCATGCGAGATCATATTAAAAGCGTGATCTCACGTTATCTATAGCTGTTTAACTAGGTTGCCCGATAGGCGATATAACTCCTGTGAATTTGCCTTTATGCCCTTAAATATGTACAGTGCGGCGAAATTTCAAATCCAACTATACTTTGGGTTAGCCTAGTTAATCTTGAGTATCATCGAAAGAAACCATGACGCCATTAGAACTGTATCGTAAAGACCTAGAAAGAGATGACTTCTCTTATGACGCAGCCCAAGAAATGGCTGTTACCCATCTTCAGCGTCTTTATGATGATCTTGTCGCCGATTGGGAGTCATCAAAGAACAAGTCCTCTTTAAGTAAGTTTATGTCGGGTTTGGGTGGTAAATCGAAAGACCCCATTCAAGGCATTTATTTTTGGGGTGGAGTGGGACGTGGTAAAACCTACTTGGTTGATACCTTTTATGATGCGCTTCCGTTTAAACGAAAAATGCGCACTCACTTTCACCGCTTTATGCAGCGTGTTCACGGTGACCTAACTAAGCTAGAGGGGACGGCCAATCCATTGGAGTCCATTGCTGATCAAATAGCCGAAGAGGCTGTTGTGATTTGTTTCGATGAGTTCTTTGTAGTGGATATTGGCGATGCAATGATTCTAGCGGGCTTGATGCAGGCGTTATTTGCCCGCGGTGTTACGTTAGTGGCCACGTCGAATATTGTACCGAATGGCCTGTATGAAAATGGTCTTCAGCGTGATCGCTTCATCCCTGCTATAAAAATGCTGAATCAATTTACCGATGTCGTGAATGTAGACAGTGGTGTGGATTATCGCTTGCGCACACTGGAGCAAGCTGAGCTTTATCATTATCCACTTGATGATACAGCGGAAGCCAGTTTGCAAAAAAGCTTTGATAGCTTGATTCCAGATGCGGCTCATATTGAAAAAAATGTAGATGTGGAAATCTTGGGTCGTAACATTTCTGCAAAAGCCATTTGTGATGATGTCGCTTGGTTTGAGTTTGATGCTTTATGTGATGGTCCAAGATCTCAGAATGACTACATTGAATTGGGTCGCTTATATCACGCGGTACTGATCTCAAACGTGCCTCAAATGGGCGCAGCTAATGATGATCTTGGTCGCCGCTACATTAACTTAATCGATGAGTTTTATGATCGTGGCGTTAAAGTTATTATGTCAGCTGACGCGTCGATTCCAGATATATACAGTGGCGGTAAGCTGGATTTCCCTTTTCAGCGTACAACCTCGCGTATGCTAGAAATGCAATCGCATGATTACTTGGCTAGAGAGCACAAAGCCTAACAGGGCGGCGGCACTCGATATTGCTGTCTAAGGTTAAATTTAAAAATATTCATATAGCAGGCTCAGGTCTGTTTTTTAATTTAACCTTGTTCTATCTTTCAATCGTGAGTCATATCCAATAAAGCACACTAGCTTCTTCTTGAATGATTTCTTTTTGTATCGCTGAAAGTTTCCCGGATGCCGCTCCGCTCTATCCAGGTGTGGTGTTAGGTGCTCATCTTACTTGTTATTGAGCGCACACAATCATGTAGCCTGGATAGAGCGAGCGCCATCCGGGGGTAGAGACACGCTGTTCGTCGAAACATGGCCTAGCCTGATGTCAGATCAAGATAAATAACAGGCAAAAAAAAGACGATCAAGGATCGTCTTTTTGGTCGTATTCTTAAAGGCCTAAGTTTAGCGTCTGCGACGTACTTGTTTACGAGGCATTGGGTGCTGCTCTTCGGTTTTAATACGGATAGCTTGTAACTTCTGTGGTTCTGATATTTGCTGTAAAAACACTCGAACCGATTCTAACCAAGACTGCAACATATCTAACTCCGGCTGACATATGACTTCAGTATAGACAGTTAATGGGGCTTTTTCATAGCTTTACAAGTAAAAAAGGCCCTCATTCACATGAGAGCCTTAATTATTATCTTTAAAAGCGGACTTAGATAGACGCTTTAATGACTGCTTTCAATAACTTAGGGTTCGAAGCAATTACATCGCCATCTGCACTGTAATTTGCGCCGCCACTAAAGTCAGTTAGCAATGCGCCAGCTTCTTTAGCGATTAAAGCACCCGCTTTAAGAGATGTTTGGTCAACGTTGCTAAGCCATACAGCGTCTAATTGACCTGCGGCTAGATGAGCAAGGCTTAATGCATCATCACCTAGAGCGCGAATCATGCGTGTTTCGCAGCTCAAATTGTTTAGGCGTTCGCGAATACGGTCATTACGTTCATCTTTCGCCATACCTGGGTACTTAATACCAAGTAATGATTGGTTTAGCTTGGATTTGATGCCGATACGCATACGACGACCACTTAGCTCAGCACCGCGTCCGCGGCTGGCTGTGAATTCTTGGCCGTTGGCAGGGTTCATAATAACAGCGTGTTCTGTTTTGCCTGCGATTTCACAAGTCAGTACGATGCTATAAAGAGGCAGGCTGTTGCGAAAGTTGTCTTCGCCTTCTAATGGGTTAATGCTCCAAACAGTGCCTGATGGCTTTTCTGGGTCTTGGCGACCTGTTTCGCGACCAGCGAAGCTGTCGTCAGCAAAGTGCTTGCGCATTTTGAAGATAACTTGTTTTTCAGTGCCAATTGCACAGTCAGCAATGAATTTGCTGATCTCTTGCTCTGTAGCACGCTCAAAATCAAAGCGATCTACAGCGTGTACGAGTTCTTCTCCGGCTTCCCGCAGTACGCGCAGGGCTAAATTTACCATGGGTTGCATAGGATAAAACACTCAGTAATTTGAAGGGGCGCGTATTCTAGCAAAAACTTTTCGAGACTCGAAGCAAAACTAGGTACACTTAGGGTAATTTCTTATTGTTTTTATGAATATGCTGAAAAATATCCGAATTGTTCTCATAAATACCAGTCATCCTGGCAATATTGGCAGCGCAGCGCGCGCCATGAAAACCATGGGTCTAACTGACTTGGTACTGGTTGACCCCGTTGCATTCACACCGGGAGAGGAAAATGTACACGCTGATGCCATGGCCAGTGGTGCTGAAGACATTGCCCACGGTGCTCGAGTGGTCGCCACATTAGCAGAAGCGGTAGAAGACATAGCTGTTGTAATGGGGGCCAGTGCGCGATCAAGGCATTTGCCTTGGCCTTTGATGCACCCAAGGCAGGCAGCGGGTAAGGCTATGGAGGTTCTTCCTTCAGATCAAAAAGTTGCATTGGTATTCGGTCGAGAACGTACTGGCCTTAGTAATGAAGAGCTGGCCCAGTGTCAGGTTCATATTCATATTCCAGCCAACGAAGAATACTCGTCATTAAATGTTGCCAGCGCAGTGCAGGTGCTGGGTTATGAAATGCGAATGGCAATACTGGCCCATCAGGGAGTGCTAGAGGCTGACTATTCTGGTCAGTGGGGGGTTGAATGGGACAATGAATTGGCTAATCAAGGTGAAATAAATGGTTTTATTCAGCATTTGGAACAAACCTTGATTGAAATTGATTTTCTAGACCCCACTAATCCTAAACAGTTAATGCCTAGGTTGCGTCGTTTTTATCAGCGAGCCATGCCAGATAAGATCGAAATAAACATATTACGAGGCATCTTGAATAAGATCACTCGTTCTCGTAAGCAAGATAACTGAGGCAGCGTATTAAGCCTAAGTGTTGGAAAGCGCTTAAATTAATGCATCATCAAATGCATATAGCATAGGAATAACAGTGTTTAAAACCATTCGTGCTGACATTCGTTGCGTGTTCGATCGAGATCCCGCGGCGCGAAATACCTTTGAGGTACTAACCACGTATCCAGGGCTTCATGCTCTGTTGCATCATCGCGTGTCTCATTGGTGTTGGACGCATGGCCTGAAATACCTTGCACGCCTGATCAGCTTTCTAAGTCGCTGGTTTACCGGTATTGAAATTCACCCTGGAGCCACCATAGGGTCAGGGTTTTTCATTGACCACGGTATGGGTGTGGTCATTGGTGAAACAGCCGAAATTGGCAATAACGTAACGCTTTATCATGGCGTAACGCTAGGCGGGACTTCGTGGGATAAAGGTAAGCGTCATCCTACTTTAAGAGATGGGGTGGTCATTGGTGCCGGTGCCAAGGTGCTGGGGCCGATTGAAATTGGTGAGAACGGCCGAGTAGGCAGTAACGCCGTGGTCACTAAGCCTGTTCCTGCGGGTGCCACAGCTGTCGGCATTCCGGGTCGTATCATAGTGAAAAATAAAGAAGAAACGATTGAGCAAGGGCTGCGCCGTAAAGCCATTGCCGATAAAATTGGGTTTGATGCTTATGGCATGACAGATGAAATGCCTGACCCAATTGCTCGCTCTATTCATAATTTGCTGGATCACATGCACGCTGTTGATGCCAAGATTGAAAGGATGAGCTGTGCGCTGGGTGAACTTGGTCATAATGAATGCACGGGTGAACTGCCAGAGCTTAAATCGGAGCTTGATGACTTAGATCAAAAGAGTATAAGTAAATAGATTTAAAATTGCTCATGCGAGCCGAGTGTATACCCCTAAAAACCCAGCGAATGCTGGGTTTTTTGCTTTATTCGAGTGGAAATTTTAAGCAAAGAATGAGGGGTTCTGGTAAAATTCCGCCCCATATTATGTGTGTAAACGAATACCCCTGTAGATTACTCAAGTAAATAGTTGACTGTTTTGGTCGGGTTTACGATAATTTGCGTATTCTATTCTGTACAAACGAGGGGTACAGCCATGAGATTAACTACAAAAGGCCGTTATGCGGTCACAGCAATGCTGGATTTAGCGATCCACGGTTTGAAAAAACCGGTTAGCTTGAACGATATTTCGGGAAGACAAGGCATTAGTTTGTCATACCTAGAGCAGTTGTTTGCCAAGCTGCGTCGTAACGAGCTAGTTAGCTCGGTTCGTGGCCCAGGTGGAGGCTATCGTTTATCCAGAGATGGCAAAGAAATCAGTATTGCCCAAGTGGTTGATGCGGTTAATGAGTCTATGGATGCCACAAGATGTCAGGGTAAGGGGGATTGCCAAGATGGCGATCAATGCTTAACCCATAATCTTTGGATAGATTTAAGTGATCAAATACACGCCTTTTTAAGTGGTATAACCATTGGTGACTTGGTCCAAAATAAAGAAATTAGAGATGTGGCGCTTCGACAAGATGAGCGTGCACAAGAACGTAACGATCCTGATGCCAGTGACTTAATTGAACTGACATCCGCTTAAAAAGTAAGAGCATTATTTATGACGCCCATTTATTTGGATTATGCAGCCACCACACCGGTGGACCCTCAAGTAGCTGAAAAAATGGCTGCCTGCTTAACCATGGATGGAAATTTTGCAAACCCGGCGTCTAGGTCGCATCGCTTTGGCTGGATGGCAGAAGAAGCGGTTGAAACAGCAAGAAGACAGGTTGCTGACATTATTAATGCTGATGCGAGAGAAATTGTTTGGACATCGGGTGCAACTGAAGCCAATAACCTTGCAATCAAGGGTGTGGCTGAGCAGCACAGAGGCAAGGGCAATCATATAATTACGTCTGCTATTGAGCACAAGGCTGTATTAGATTGCTGCGGTTACCTTGAGCAAAACGGATTTGAAGTTACTTATATCGATCCTATGTCGGATGGTCGCATTTCAGTAGACAGTATTAAAGCGGCTATCAAGCCCAATACTATTTTAGTGTCGGTTATGTATGTGAATAATGAGTTGGGGTGCGTTAACCCCATTTCAGAAATTTCAAAATTGTGTCAAGCGTCAGATGTATTGCTACATGTTGATGCTGCACAAGCGCTTGGAAAGGTGGCGGTCGACGTTCAGCTTTCAGGTGTCGATTTATTATCCATGAGCGCCCATAAGTTTTATGGGCCTAAAGGCATGGGTGCACTGTATGTAAAGCGCAGTGTTAAAATTGCAGCGCAGATTCATGGTGGTGGTCACGAACGCGGCATGCGCAGCGGCACATTAGCCACTCATCAAATTGTTGGTATGGGCGAAGCGTCTAAATTGGCAATGGAAAATATTCAACAAGAAGAGGCGCGTTTAAGTGCTCTTAAACAATCACTGTTAAATGGATTAAATGTCTTAGATGGCGTTTCTATTAACGGCGATGAAAACGGCGTAGCAAATATTGTTAATGTCAGTTTTGCTGGGGTAGATGGTGAATCGTTATTACTGTCTTTACCAACTTTGGCCGTGAGTTCAGGCAGTGCTTGTAACTCGGCAACCATGGCACCGTCCTACGTACTTAAAGCGATTGGTTTAGATGATGACTTAGCGCATGCATCGATTCGTTTTTCGCTAGGGCGTTACACCACACAAGATCAAATTCAAATGGCTGTTGAGAATGTGACAACAGCCGTGCATAGACTCAGGGGAATGGCGGCTTAACTCGCCGTTTCGGAGAATAGTATGAGTGAAAAGACAAACCAACAAATCGTTGAAGAAAGTAATCAAGAGCTCAATGAGTATATTAAAACCGAATATGAAGCCGGTTTTGTTACTGATATTGAAGCCGATACTATCGCGCCGGGTTTAAACGAAGACGTTGTTCGTTTTATCAGTGCTAAAAAAGGCGAACCAGAATGGCTGCTTGAATGGCGTTTAAAAGCGTTTCGAGCATGGGCTGAAATGGAAGAGCCGACATGGGCTCATGTTCATTATGAACAGCCAAAGTTTCAAGATATATCATATTACAGTGCCCCAAAAAGCATGGAAGATGGCCCTCAATCTTTAGGCGAAGTAGACCCTGAGCTTTTGAAGACATACGAAAAGCTTGGCATTCCACTGCATGAGCAAGCGGTGCTGGCGGGTGTTCGTAATGTTGCAGTCGACGTGGTGTTTGATTCAGTTTCTGTTGCCACAACATTTCGTGAAAAATTAAAAGAATCAGGCGTTATCTTTATGCCTATTTCAGAAGCCGTACATGAATATCCAGAGCTTATTAAAAAGTACATGGGTTCAGTGGTACCGCAGAAAGATAACTTTTATGCGGCACTAAACTGTGCCGTATTCTCGGATGGTAGTTTTGTATACATTCCGAAAGGGGTTCGATGCCCAATGGAATTATCAACCTACTTCAGAATCAATGAGCAAAACACAGGTCAATTTGAGCGTACCCTGATCATTGCAGATGAAGGTTCACACGTTAGCTACTTAGAAGGCTGTACAGCGCCAATGCGAGATGAAAATCAATTGCATGCGGCCGTGGTTGAATTGGTCGCATTGGATAATGCTGAAATTAAATACAGTACGGTTCAAAACTGGTATCCAGGTGATGAAAACGGCAAAGGTGGTATCTACAACTTTGTAACTAAGCGTGCGGTTGCCCATACCAATGCAAAAGTTTCGTGGACACAAGTTGAAACAGGATCGGCTGTTACTTGGAAATACCCCAGCTGCATATTAAAAGGTGATAATTCGATTGGTGAGTTTTATTCAGTGGCACTGACTAATAATTATCAACAAGCGGACACTGGAACTAAAATGATCCACATTGGTAAAAATACCAAGTCAACGATCATCTCTAAGGGCATCAGTGCTGGTAAAAGCCAGAATGCTTATCGCGGCTTGGTTCGAATGAATCCAAGTGCTGAAGGTGCACGTAACTTCACACAATGTGATTCATTACTAATAGGGGATAAGTGTGGTGCTCATACTTTTCCGTATATTGAAAGCAAGCACCCAAGTGCTGTGATTGAGCACGAAGCCACAACGTCTACCGTTAGCGATGACCAAATGTTTTTGTGTCAGCAACGGGGCATTGATCCAGAGAAAGCCGTATCTATGATCGTAAATGGTTTTTGTAAGGAAGTGTTTAAAGAGCTGCCAATGGAATTTGCTGTTGAAGCAAGCAAATTATTGGAAGTTAGCCTAGAAGGTTCTGTCGGGTAGTTTTTAAGACAGGGTATGAGCTAGAGAATTTAATGTAGGTTTAATCTACATAAAAAGAATTTAAATTGTAAGAGCGAGCATCGCTCGCAAAAAAATGGTTGAAACATCATGTTAAGCATTAATAATTTACAAGCGAAAGTTGAAGAAAAAGATATTCTAAAAGGTTTGAGTCTTGATATTAAACCTGGTGAGATTCATGCGATCATGGGTCCAAACGGAGCGGGTAAAAGTACCTTAGGTAATGTTCTTTCTGGTCGTGAAGGCTATGAGGTAACAGGTGGTACAGTATCTTTTGACGGAAAAAATATTCTTGAAATGGATGCTGAAGAGCGTGCTCGTGAAGGTTTGTTTTTAGCGTTTCAATATCCAGTCGAAATTCCGGGTGTGAGTAACTTAGAATTCTTAAAAGCATCTGTTGATTCAATTCGAGAGCACCGTGGTGAAGAGGCGATGAGCAGTGTTGAGTTTCTTAAGCTGGCTCGTGCGAAGTGTAAGTTAGTTAATTTAGATCAAAGCTTCTTAAAACGTGGTGTTAACGAAGGCTTTAGTGGTGGCGAGAAAAAGCGTAACGAAATCATGCAAATGATGCTGTTAGAGCCAAAGCTTTGCATTCTGGATGAAACAGACTCCGGCTTGGATATCGATGCGCTACAAGTGGTTGCCGAGGGTGTAAATTCTCAGCGTGACCCTAATCGCTCATTCATTGTTGTAACCCACTATCAGCGTTTGCTTGACTATATTGTTCCAGACTTTGTTCATGTTCTAGCTGACGGCAAGATTGTAAAATCAGGCGGAAAAGAGTTGGCTCTAGAATTAGAAGAAAAAGGTTATAGCTGGATTGAAGGTGAGGAAGCGTAATCATGGCAGCTGTCGACTTTAATCAGCAAGCTGTGGCATTTGCTTCAGGTGCGAACAATAGTGGCTTTCTTAAGTCATTGAATGAGCAAGGTTTAAAAGAATTTAAAGCCTTGCCTTTTCCAACCCGTAAAACAGAAGACTGGAAATACACCAGTTTGTTTGCGTTAACTAAACACGATTATAACCAGTCTATCCAAACCTCTGATGCATCAGGGTTGGAAATTTTGTATGAAGTGGCTGATCTTAATGCTAATCGCCTAGTATTTGTTAATGGTGTTTATAAAGCAGAAGCATCAAGCCTTGAGTCTCAGTCGGGTGTGCTTGTTAGTACATTTTTAGGCGCTGACTCTGTTCTGCAAGCCGAAATAGCGAGTAAGGTTGGCCAGTCAGCAGAATCGGATCGTAATTTATTTACCGCGCTGAATAACGCCCAAGTAAATGACGGTGTGTTTATTAAGATTGATAAAGATGTTCAGGTTCAGAAGCCAATTCACATTGTGAATATAACAACAGCGCAAGCTAAATCATCAACTGTATTTGCTCGTTGTTTTGTTGAGCTTGCTCAGCATGCCAATGCGACAGTCATTGAACAGTTTGTTTCTTCTGATGAAGAGCAAAACGTTATTATGAATCAAACAACAGAAGCGAATATTGGTGATGGTGCAAAGCTGAATCATTACCGCTTGAATAGTGAGCACGAATCAAGTCTGCACTTTGCTGGCGTTTATGTAGATCTTAATCGAGATAGCCAATTTGAAAGCTATCAAGTGCTTTTAGGTGGAAAAATTAAGCGCCTAGATATATTGGTTAATCACAATGTGGGTGGAAGCCATTGCGAAATGAAAGGTGTGTATTTACCTAAGCATGATCAGCATGTGGATATCCATAGTTATATTGAGCATAAAGCCCCTAACTGCACCACCAGCGAAGTGTATCGCGGCATAATGGCAGATCAATCAAATGCTGTGTTTAATGGGCGTATTCATATACACCCTGATGCTCAGAAAACGTTTGCAGAATTGAGTAATAAAAATTTATTGCTGAGCAATAAGGCAACTATTAATACCAAGCCTGAGCTAGAAATATACGCGGACGATGTTCGCTGTGCTCACGGAGCGACCGTTGCGCAGATAGATGAACAAGCTAGATTCTATCTTCGCAGCCGCGGCATCAGTGCTAAGCAAGCGGATATTATGTTGAGCTTTGGCTTCATTAACGAACTTTTGGAAAGTATTCCATTAGATGCATTACGAATGAAAATGCGCCCGTTAATGGCTGAGCAATTTACAAGTAATAAAGAATTAACTAAGCATCTATTACATGAAGATGAGGAAGGCGCGTAATGACGTTTGATGTCAATGCGGTTCGAGTCGACTTTCCAATTTTAGAGCAAGTGGTGAATGATAAGCCCTTGGTCTATTTGGATAACGGTGCGACGACACAAAAGCCAAAAGCAGTAATTGAAGCATTGCAGCATTATTACAGTGTTGATAATTCCAATGTGCACCGCGGCGCACATACTTTAAGTGATCGCGCGACAATTGCTTTTGAGAATGCGCGTAAAACAGTCCAGGCTTTCTTAAATGCCGAACTGCCAGAAGAAATAATTTGGACCAGGGGCACCACAGAAAGCATTAACATTGTTGCTCAATCTTATGGTTCAGCCTTCATTAAAAAAGACGATGTAATTTTAGTGTCTGCAATGGAGCATCATGCCAATATTGTTCCTTGGCAGATGCTGTGTGAGCGCACAGGCGCAATACTAAAAGCCATACCAGTATTGGATAATGGCGAGTTAGATATGAATGCCTTTGATGAACTGATTCAAGATAATGTAAAGTTTGTTAGCTTGGTTCATGTGAGTAATGCGTTAGGTACTGTTAACCCAGTTGCAGATGTAATAGAAAAAGCACACGCAGTTGGGGCCAAAGTATTAATTGATGGCGCTCAATCCGTTGCGCATTTTGCTGTTGATGTACAAGCTCTGGATGCTGACTTTTATGTGTTCTCTGGTCATAAAGTTTTTGGCCCAACGGGTATTGGCTGCTTGTACGGTAAAAAAGATTTGATGGATGCCATGCCGCCAGTTCAAGGTGGTGGAGAGATGATTGAGAAAGTCAGTTTCTCCGGTACAACATATCAAGGGCTGCCTTTTAAGTTTGAAGCGGGCACCCCAAATATAGCCGGAGCCATTGCACTTGATGCTGCATTAAATTACTTAATGAATTTAGACCGTGATGCCATGGCGGCTTATGAAGATGAACTTCTTCAGTATGCCCATGAAAAAGCAGCGCAATGTGAGGGCATGCGAGTGGTTGGTACAGCAAAGAAAAAGGCGGGTGTTTTAAGCTTTTTAATAGAAGGTACACACCCTGCTGATGTAGGGATGTTACTTGACCAGCAAGGTGTTGCTGTTCGAACGGGGCATCATTGCGCCATGCCTATTATGGATCAATTCTGTATTCCCGGAACGGCCCGTGCATCGTTCTCGATTTATAATACAAAAGACGATGTTGATGCATTATTCACAGCATTAGAAAAGGTTAAAATGTTTTTACTGTGATCAGTGAAAGCGTAGGAGAAAATTATGAATGAAGTGAGTACGTTTTCCCCTGATGATATTTCGGTATCAATGACAGAAAAAGCCATTGGCTATGCGCGTAAGCAGCTAGCGTCCGATATCAATGCTAAAGGCATTGTATTGGGTGTGAAAAAAAGTGGTTGTTCAGGTTTTAAGTATGACTTGCAGCTTATGCGTGAAGTTGAAGGTAATGAAAAGCTGTTTCAGGTAGCTGAAGATGTCACCTTATATGTGACAACAGATGCTTTACCTTATGTGAATGGCACTGAAATCGATTACTCAACGCAGGGTTTAAATAGCACAATGGTATTTAATAATCCCAATGCGAAAGATGAGTGTGGTTGCGGTGAGTCATTCAGCGTTTAGATAATTTAATTTAATAGATTAAGAATTCCAAATTATGGAAAGAAGAATGGTTGTGGCGGAGCAAGATGTTCCCGCTCGTTTGGTTCCAGTAGGCACCAAAATTATCATCCCTGCAGGTAGCTTCGTTACCTTGACTCAAGCCCTTGGCGGAAACTATACGGTTGTTCACAACGGTAATATGGCCCGTGTGGATGGTACAGATGCAGGGGCGTTGGGTTTGCAGGCTGAAACCTTAGAGTTTCCAGCGGCAGATGGAGATACCATTCGCGAAGATGATATCTGGATGGCGCTAAGAACCATCTACGATCCAGAAATCCCTGTAAATCTTGTGGACTTAGGATTGATATACAGCGTGAAAGTGAATGCTGCCGAGAAATCGGTGGTGGTTGATATGACGCTGACAGCCCCAGCATGTGGCATGGGCCCGGTATTGGTAAGCGATGTTAAATACCGCACAGCCATGGTACCTAATGTCAAAGACGTAAAGGTAGAGCTGGTTTTTGATCCACCTTGGTCTCGTGAAATGATGAGCGAAGAGGCTCAGCTTGAAACAGGCATGTTCTTTTAATCCCCTTCTATAAAGCCTGGTATGCGATCACGTGTGCCGGGCGATCTACTCTCTCTTCAGATATATAGCCCATTAAATTAAGCAGCGAGTAAATTCAGTCTGGATAGCCTTCTTTGTTCTATCATGCGGTTTCGTGTAGGTAGCATTCGTAGAAGTGTTTTAGCGGGTAGGGTGCGTAAAAGCTTGAATGATACGGATTAGTTCAAGCGTATTGATGGGCTTTTGCAGGAAGCCATTAAAGCCACTTTTTTTGAGTTGCGTTAATTCCCCTTCTTTTTCATGAGCTGTTAGAGCAATGATAGGTGCAAAACTTAATTGTTGCTCCCTAATGCTTTGAGTGGCTTCGTGACCCCCCATTACAGGCATTTCTAAGTCCATGAATATCACTGAGAACTGATGCGCCTGGCATAGCTCAATGGCTTTCAGGCCGTTATCAGCAAGCATTACTTTAACCCCAAGGTCTTCCAGTAGCTCTGTTACTAGCATTTGGTTGATTGGGCTATCTTCAGCCACTAAAGCAAGGGTTTTGCCCATATTCTAAAGGTTCCCAGATAAGACTCTAATATAGTATATCCGAAGAGCTGGATATTTCCGGTTTGCGCATCGAATGGTTTTATATAAGTGCAAAAGTAACAGTATAAGGTTGAGAGGTGATGAAGTTAGTCGTGTGGTGGGTCTAGGCTAACGCTGCCTTAAGTTTCCAGTAATTAAAAACTGATTCCTTAGTACCATTTTATTACTGACGACACTGACCTTATTTTGCTATAAAAGTGACCATTCAGAACAAAATTGGCCCAAATAATCAGAAAAATGTTCTTCTAGGGACTTTTCATTATCGTCAGATTAAGCCATAGTTTGGCCTCACTATTTTCAATATAAAAATAAATAACAGATATGGTGATTCAGCTCTTATCGAGTTGTCTTTTTGGTCGTCTCTTACAAAGTGACTGGCCACACTATTACCTGTTGTTCTTACTCATTTGGAGGACAATATGGAAGCATCATTTTGGGACGGTAAGCGCGCACCTGGTATCGCAGATACAGTTGACGTAAGCCAATACGACTCGGTAGTAGAAGTAATTGAGCAGGCATTTAAGAAGTATGCTGATCGCCCAGCTTTTACTAGTATCGGTCTGACTATGACCTACAAGCAAATTGATGAGTACAGTGCTGCTTTCGCAAGCTACCTTCAAAATCACACGAATCTTAAACCTGGCGATACCATTGCCATTCAAATGCCTAATACGCTTCAGTATCCAATTGCTATGTATGCAGCATTGCGTTGTGGTTATCGCGTAACCAATGTAAACCCGTTATACACAGAGCGTGAGATGGAGCACCAGTTTAACGACTCAGGTGCAAAGGCCTTGGTATGTATGGAAATGTTTGCACGTTCAGTACAGAACGTTGTTGGTAATACAGGTATTGAAACGGTAATCGTAACCAGCTTGGCGGATATGCTTCCTACTGTTAAACGTACACTTATCAACTTTGCTGTTAAGCACGTTAAAAAGATGGTTCCGGCTTATTCTTTACCAAGTGCTATTTCTTTCCGTAAAGCATTAAAGTTAGGCGCTAAGAAAGGCTTTGAAGCCAATCACATACGCGGGCCTCATGACACCATCATTCTTCAGTACACAGGCGGCACGACAGGTGTAGCCAAGGGTGCAGAACTAACGAACCGAAATATTGTTGCCAACATGCTGCAATCTAAAAATGCATTAGGCCAAATTGGTGACGATGGATTACCGCTTAAAGGTGAAGGCCAGGCGATAGTAGTTGCCCCTCTTCCTCTTTACCATATTTATGCATTTACAGTTCACTTGATGGCGTTGTTTGAGCAAGGGGATCACAGTGTATTAATCGCTAACCCTCGTGATACTGAAACCTTTATTAAATTCATTAAGCCTTTTAAGTTAAATGCATTTGTTGGCTTGAATACTTTATTCGTATCTTTAATGGCTAGCCCAAGTTTCCGTGAAGTTGATTTCAGTGATCTTAAGCTGACGATTTCTGGTGGTACGGCATTAATGGAAGACACGGCTAAGCGTTGGAAAGAATTCACAGGTGTTGGTATTTCTGAAGCTTACGGCTTAACTGAGTGTTCTCCAGCAGTAACCATGAATCCAGGTGGTGGCTTAGAGCGCATGGGTTGTATTGGTCAAGCGGTACCAGGTACGGCATTGAAGTGTATTGATGATCAAGGTAACGAAGTTGCTTTAGGCGAGCGCGGAGAGCTTTGCGTGAAGGGACCTCAAGTAATGAAAGGTTACTGGAATCGCCCAGACGCGAGCCAAAATGCTTTCACCGAAGACGGTGAATGGTTCCGTACAGGTGATGTTGCTACGATTGATGAAGATGGCTTTGTAAAAATTGTAGATCGAATTAAAGACATGATTATCGTATCTGGTTTTAACGTATTTCCAAATGAAATTGAAGGTGTAGTTGCTGAGCACCCACAAGTTGAAAACTGTGCCGTAATCGGAGTGCCTGACGATAAGTCTGGGGAAGCTGTGAAACTGTTTGTTGTTGCATCCGATGCAAGCTTAACGGCTGAAGCTGTTAAAGCTTACTGTAAAGAAAAGCTAACGGGATACAAGATGCCTCGTCACATAGAATTCCGTGATGAACTACCAATGACACCTGTTGGCAAGATTCTTCGTCGTGAACTAAAAGACGAAGAAGAAGCTAAGCGTGAAACACAAACTGCAGATAAAGTCGCTTAATACCAAGTATAAATAACGACTAAGAAATCCCTGATTCAGAAATGAGTCGGGGATTTTTTTTGGAGTCATATCTTTTTGCTTTATTGGTTGTTGTATATGTTTCATTTTTCTAATTTAAAAATGAGGTGCATTATTGCTCGTTTCCTATTTTTTTGCGTGTTCATTTGAATTTATAGTGAAAGAAAAGGTATAGCCATAACCATTAGTGATCTAAGTTATTTGGTTTGTATTTCAGTTTGTTGGTTGGGTTTGCCTCGTAGAGTTTTAATCAAGCTAGGGGCTTAGTAATGGGCCACCTAGAGCTGGGTGGGGGAGTGAACCTCTAGTGAGCATAAAGGCTTTGTATTAGGTTGTCAGGTGGTAGTTAACGTTCGCAAGCGACATGTGAGCGCACCAAGCCTCAATTATAGACATGGGTAGCAGGCTCAGAGAAAATGTGATTCTCTATAATGTTACTGCTTATAAACTCACTGAAATCGATTTTCCGTTTGATCTGTCCGATTATAATGCCCCTTGGCAGTCTGAAAGCTTGATGGGCGCCTTAAAATACACTTCCCCCGACACTTGATCGCCATAGTCGCAGTAATCTATTGATCATTCGCAATGAGCAGCATCAGCTGTTTGGTTACTTTACAGGTCGCTACCAGCTGGATAGCGGCGAGGGTATTGAGTTTGATCGCATACTTGGGTTTGCCGAATATGTGTATAACCGCTTTTAACGGCTTTGCATCCGAGAGGGCTTGCCCGTAAAATGCGCTCAATTCCATGTTGAGAAGAACTCATGTCCAGTCCTGAACACCTTATTTCTAGCCCATTTGGTAAAACCATTACCACGGAAGAGATTGTTGATACGCTGAGCTTCTTTGATGGCTGGGAAGAGCGCTATAAGTACATCATTGACCTAGGTAAAGAATTGCCGGCGATGGAAGATGCGCTAAAAACAGATTCAAGCTTGATCGCGGGGTGTCAAAGCCAGGTATGGATTGAGTCATACAATGTTGACGGGAAGCTGTATTTTGATATGGCCAGTGATGCTTTCATAGTTTCGGGACTGCTGGCGGTGGTGCTGGCAGCGTATAACGGTAAGTCACCTCAGCAGGTATTGGACTTTGATATTGAAGGTTTCTTTGGTCAATTAGACCTTTTAAAGCATTTAAGCCCAACTCGTGGAAATGGTCTGCGCTCAATGGTGGCAAGAATTAGAGCGGTCGCTGAGGCTGCATAGGTTACTCTGTGTGCAGTAAGCCTTTATTGTGCTGATTGAAAAACAACCAGTAGCAATTTGGCGCAAATACCGTATAATTCGCGCACTAATTTTTACATCAATACTCCTAATAGGAAAAATACCATGGCCGTAGAACGCACTCTATCTATCATCAAGCCTGACGCAGTTGCAAAAAACGTAATCGGTAAAATATACAGCCGTTTCGAAGAAGCTGGTCTACAGGTTATTGCTTCTAAAATGGTTAACCTTTCTGACGAACTAGCTGGCGGTTTCTACGCTGAGCATGCTGAACGTCCTTTCTTTAAAGACCTTGTTGGCTTCATGACTTCTGGTCCTGTAATGATTCAAGTACTAGAAGGCGAAGGCGCTGTTCTTAAGAACCGTGACCTAATGGGCGCAACTAACCCTAAAGAAGCTGACGCTGGCACTATCCGTGCTGATTTCGCTGAAAGCATCGATGCAAACGCTGTTCACGGTTCTGACTCTGCTGAGTCTGCTGCACGTGAAATCAGCTACTTCTTCCAAGCTGAAGAAGTTTGCGCACGTTAATTTTAACGTAACGCAAAATTGCTAGGCTGATGTGAGTCAGTCAAAGCACAAAAGGGGCGGAAAGGGACTTTGTTATCCTCCGCCCTTTTTCCGTATTTAAGATGGTCATGTTTTAGTAGGTAATGCCATGAGTGATGAACAAAAAAAGGTCAATTTGTTGGGCCTTAGCCCTCAAAAAATGAAAGATTTTTTTGTCGGTTTGGGTGAAAAGCCATTCCGCTCTCAGCAGCTATTGAAATGGATCCACCAGGTAGGCATCGAAGATTTTGATGACATGACAAATGTCAGTAAACCTATGCGCGAAAAGCTAAAAGAAGTCGCGTGCGTAGAATATCCTGAAGTTGTTTACCATGACGTTTCAAAAGACGGTACCCAAAAGTGGGTGATGCGTATGCCGGGTGGCTCAAGCATCGAAACCGTATATATTCCAGAAGGAGAGCGCGGGACATTATGCGTTTCCTCTCAAATTGGTTGTTCACTTGATTGCAGTTTTTGTTCTACTGGCAAACAAGGATTTAACCGAGATTTATCAGTTGCCGAAATTATTGGTCAGGTTTACGTAGCGGCTAAGAGTTTTGATAAGCCTGGTGAAAAACGTGAGCGTAAAATTACCAATGTGGTAATGATGGGCATGGGTGAGCCTCTAATGAACTTTGATCCTGTGGTTGATGCGATGGACTTGATGATGGATGACTTTTGTTACGGTCTGTCTAAGCGTCGCGTAACCCTGAGTACCTCAGGTGTTGTCCCTAAATTGTATGAGTTAGCTAAAGTGAGTGAAGTTTCTCTGGCTGTTTCTCTGCATGCGCCAAATGATGCTCTACGTGATCAATTAGTGCCGATCAATAAAAAATACCCAATCAAAGAATTAATGAAGGCCTGTAATCATTATATGTCTTCACTGCCGGATCGTCGTAAGCTGACCGTGGAATATACCATGATGAATAAAGTGAACGATGAGATGGAGCACGCTGAAGAGCTTGCGGTTTTGTTAAAAGATACACCGTGCAAAATCAATTTAATCCCGTTTAATCCATTTCCAAATTCCGGCTATGAAAGACCAAGTAATAACCGTGTATATAAGTTCAAAGATTACCTTCATAGTAAGGGCTTTATTGTAACCATTCGATCTACTCGTGGTGATGATATAGATGCAGCCTGTGGTCAGTTGGTGGGTAATGTTGCAGATAGAACAAAACGCAGTGGTCGTTACATAAAAATGAACGACATCACAAATGCCGCTAAAACGACAGAGTCGTAAATTGGGTTTATGAAAATAATTAAATTACAAGTACTTGCTCTTTCAATGCTTGCATTGACCGCTTGTATCACAGTAACAGATAGTCGGTTTTCAAAAAATTCTGATCCCGAAAAAGCCGCAGAAACATATGTGGCTTTAGGTGTTGGTTATTTAGATTCTGGCGACACTGTTATGGCTCGGAAAAAAATTGAAAGAGCTCTGAAAATTGCCCCTGAAAGTGCATCAGCGCATAGTGCGATGGCAATGTACTGGAATGAACGTGGCGAATTTAAATTAGCAGAGAGTGAGTTTGAGCGAGCTCTGGATCTTAATGAAGATCACAGTCCAACAAATTACCATTATGGACGGTTTGTTTTACAGAAAAAACGAACTGCCAGAGCTTGTGAGCTGTTGAGTGCTGCTGCAATCGATGTTGATTATGTCGCAAGAGTTCCTGCTTACGAAGACTTGGGTATATGCTACATGGCATTTAATGACTCTAGTAAAGCCATCGATGCATTTGAGAAAGCTTGGTCGCTAGATCTGAATAGCACAATATCAGCGTTACATTTGACTGAGTTGTATTTACAAAGAAAAAGTTTTCGTCCAGCTAAGCGCTGGTTTGAGCGCTTTGAAGAAATTGTAAAAGATAAAGAGCTGCCTCAGTCACCTTCGAGTCTGTATTTGGGTTATCGAGTGGCAAAAGCAACACGTGACCGAAATGGACAGGCTAGCTATGCGTTTAAGTTAAAGAAACGCTTCCCTAATTCAGATGAATACAAAAGCTTTAAGCGCGGTATATAAGTTTACTTATGAACAAACAAGGTCAATCACCGATTAAGCGTCGTCTATCTCGTCAGATAATGGTGGGAAATGTTCCTGTAGGTGGCGATGCGCCAATTGCAGTGCAAAGCATGACAAACACAGAAACTTGTGACGTAGCTGCTACGGTTGCTCAAATTCAAGCCCTACAAGATGTGGGTGCAGATATTGTTCGTGTAAGCGTGCCTTCAATGGAAGCGGCTGAAGCATTTGGTGAAATTAAAAGATTGGTCGATGTGCCTTTGGTTACGGATATCCATTTTGATTATAAAATTGCATTACGCGTCGCTGAACTAGGTGCCGATTGTTTAAGGATTAATCCTGGTAATATTGGTCGAGAAGATCGAATCCGAGCGGTTGTAGATGCTGCACGCCATAATGGTATACCGATCCGAATTGGTGTGAATGCAGGGTCCTTAGAAAAAGACTTGCAGAAAAAATACGGTGAACCAACACCAGATGCACTTGTTGAAAGCGCCATGCGACACATTGATATTTTAGATCGTATGAACTTTCCTGATTTTAAATTAAGTCTAAAAGCTTCTGATGTTTTCATGACGGTGGCCGCTTACAGACAAATAGCGACTCAAATTGAGCAGCCGCTGCACCTTGGTATTACCGAAGCCGGTGGTTTGCGAAGTGGTACCGTTAAAAGCTCTGTAGGTTTAGGGATGCTATTGATGGATGGTATCGGGGATACATTACGTGTCTCTCTTGCTGCAGATCCGGTTCAAGAAATTAAAGTCGGATTCGACATATTAAAAAGCCTTAAGCTGCGCAGTAAAGGCATTAACTTTATTGCTTGTCCAAGTTGTTCTCGTCAGAATTTCGATGTGGTGAAAACAATGAACGACCTTGAAACACGAGTAGAGGATATATTAACACCCCTCGATGTATCTGTTATCGGTTGTGTTGTAAATGGACCAGGCGAAGCAAAAGAAACTGACCTTGGCCTCACTGGTGGTTCACCTAATAATTTGATTTATGAAGATGGCACACCATCCGGTAAATTGAGTAATGAGGGCTTGGTGGATAATTTGGAAAAAATGATTCGTCGCAAAGTAGCTGAGAAAGAAGCAGCCGAAGCATCGCTCATTATTAAAAGCTAATTAATTGATATTTGTAAAAAAGAATTGAATTCAACGTATTTAGACATGCGTGATAGGGACTAAAGTGGCACAAGATCAAATCAAAGCACTGATCGGTATGAACGATATACTTCCTGGTCAGACACAAATCTGGCGTTATTTAGAAGACCAAGTAAAGGCAACTCTTGATGGCTTTGGCTACCAAGAGATCCGTATGCCGGTTGTAGAAGAAACCCGTCTTTTTAAGCGTTCAATCGGAGAAGTGACCGATATCGTAGAAAAAGAAATGTATACCTTTACTCGCAGTGAACGCAGCTTAACTCTTCGACCAGAGGGCACAGCGAGCTGTGTACGTGCTTGTGAAGAGCATCAGTTAATTGCAAATAATAAACGTCAACGCCTGTGGTATATGGGGCCAATGTTTCGATATGAGCGCCCTCAAAAAGGACGCTACCGTCAATTCCATCAAATTGGCGTAGAAACGTTTGGCATGGCCACACCAGATATTGATGCTGAATTAATCATCATGACGCATCAGTTGTGGCAGCGCTTGAATATTCGAGACAAGGTTAGCTTGCAGTTGAATACCCTGGGCAGTAATGAGGCCAGAGCTAACTACAAAGCAGCATTGGTTGAATATCTATCGGATGTGAAAGATCAGCTTGATGAAGACAGCCAGCGTCGATTAGATACCAATCCATTGCGTATATTGGATAGTAAAAATCAGGACACACAAGCCCTATTAAATGACGCCCCAAATTTCTTTGACTATTTAGATGACGAATCAAAAGAACATTTTGACGAGCTTAGGGCACTTTTAGACACTGTTGGCGTCACATATGAGATTAACCCTCGTTTAGTTCGTGGTTTGGATTATTATAGTAAAACGGTATTTGAATGGGTTACTACTGAATTGGGCTCGCAGGGCACTGTTTGTGCTGGCGGAAGATATGATGGCTTGGTGGAACAGTTAGGTGGTAAGCCAACTCCAGCAGTAGGCTTTGCAATGGGGATCGAGCGTTTAGTCCTGATGTTGGAAGCGCTTAATGCAGTCCCTGAGGATGTTAACAACTATTTAGACGTGTACCTTGTGTCTATGGGGAATGTAACCTCGGCTGCTATGCAATTAGCAACGCAATTACGTGAAGCTCTACCAAATTTAAGGCTGCAAATGCACTTAGGTGGTGGTAACTTTAAGAAGCAAATGAAAAAAGCCAATGAAAGCGGAGCTCGCTTTGCATTAATTTTAGGTGAAGATGAAGTGGCAGAAGCTAAAGCCAGCATTAAGGACCTAAGAGAAAGTGGCGAACAAATTACACTAGAGCAGGATCAGATAGCCTCTTGGTTAACTGATCAGCTTAAGTAACATAAATTATTTACCAATTAATCGATTAAGAATAAAAAGTGGGAGCTAACTCATGAGCGAAATGCGCACAGAAGAAGAACAAATCGAAGCCATGAAAAAATGGTGGGAAGAAAACGGTAAGCAAACTCTTGTAGCAGTGGTTTTGGTTGCAGGTGGTTGGTTAGGTTTTAACAACTATCAAGACACTCAGCGCGAAACAGCAGAAGCGGCTTCGGTAGTTTATCAAGAGATGTTGACACTTTCTGCAAGTGAAGCAGAAGCAGATAAAGGTCAGCGAGCAGTATTATTAGATAAGCTTCAATCTGAATTTTCTAGCACAGTGTATTCTCAGTTTGCTGCTTTATTTAAAGCAAAAGACGCAGTTGAAGCCGGTGATCTAGAGCTAGCTGAAACAGAATTAACATCTGTGGTATCCAGTGCGAAGGATGAAGCGCTTCAGCACACTGCCACAGTTCGTCTTGCTCGTGTCATGGTTGCCGCAGGTAAATTAGATGATGCATTAGCATTATTGGCAAATGATAACGTAGGTGCTTTTGAAGCCGAATATCAAGAAACATCAGGCGATGCTTTATTGGCTAAAGGCGATAAAGACGCTGCTAGAGACGCATACAGCAAAGCTGTTATAGCGGCTCAGCGCATTGGTGCCAATAACCCTGTCTTGCAAATGAAACTAGACGATTTGGCGGTGGCTAACTAATGCGACTGTTACTTGCTGCATTACTTGTTAGCTTAGCGGCTTGTTCAAGTAATGATAAAAAAGATCAAGATATTGGCCCCAATGCACTGACCGGATTTGATAAAGAAATCAGTCTTACAACACAGTGGCGTGGTCAAGTTGGTGATGGCTTAGGAAGTGCGTTTGCACGTTTACAGCCCGCGCTTAAAAATGATGTTTTATATGCGGCAAGTGCCAATGGTGTTATTCAAGCGTTGGCTTTAGATAGCGGTTCAGTTATCTGGGAACAAAACTTCGATGCTGAAGTGACGGCTGCTGTAGCAGTAGGTAATAGCAATGGTTACTTTGCAACGTCAAACGGAGAGTTGGTCGCTTTTGATTTAACAGACGGTGCTGAAGTTTGGCGTGCAAATGTTAAGTCTGAAATATTGTCTGTACCCGTAGAAGAGCAAGGTTTAGTTGCAGCACAAACAATAGATGGTCATTTATATGTGATCGATGCTAAAACAGGTTCAATAAGCTGGGGTTTTGACAGTAATTTACCAAGTTTATCTTTGCGTGGCACTTCGGCTCCCGTATTTAAAGACAATGCGGTAATAGCAGGGTTTGCAAATGGTAAAGTTGTTGCGATAGATAAAGCGGATGGCACACTGTTATGGCAAGAACGTATCGGTGTTCCAGCTGGTCGCAGCGAATTAGAACGACTTGTGGATATTGATGGTAGCCTACTAGTTGCTGATAACTTACTTTACGTCTGTGGATATCAAGGTCATATGGCGGCTATTGATTTAAATAGCGGTAAAATGGTTTGGAAGCGCGAAGCCTCTTCATATCATGGTCCAGCTGCAGGTCTCGGCAATTTATATATAGTGAATGCAAATGATCATATCGAAGCCGTTGATGATAGAAGTGCATCAGATGTTTGGCAGCAGGTTGCATTAAAAGGACGTCAACTTAGCGAGCCAGTATTATTTGCTAATCACATTGCAGTGGCAGACTACGAAGGTTACATCCATTTAGTTAAGCAGCTAGATGGCACGATTGTCGGTCGGGATAAAGTGAAACGCCCAGCACTAGATTGGGTGCGAACTGGCAGTTATGCAATGAGACATCCATCTAGAATGTTCTCACATGATCCAGGTATTAGAACTCGATTAATGGCGACTAATGATAAGTTAGTAGCGATTAATAACTCCGGTTTTGTGACGGTATATAGCCTAGATCGCTAATACGACTACACTAATCGTAGTTGTGATATTTTAATTCATGGGTCTTAACTAGGTTAAGGCCCGTGTTTGTTTATAGAAAGAAGTCAAATGAATCCAGTAATCGCTCTAGTAGGTCGCCCAAATGTGGGTAAATCTACTTTATTTAATCGCTTAACTCGTACTCGTGACGCTTTAGTAGCCGATCTTTCGGGTCTTACTCGTGACCGTAAATATGGTGCGGGCAAGGTAGGTGAGCGCGATTATATTGTTATTGATACCGGTGGCATCAGTGGCATGGAAGAGGGCTTAGATGAAAAAATGGCTGAGCAAAGCTTTCAAGCCATGGAAGAAGCCGACATTGTATTGTTTTTAGTGGACGGTCGCGCAGGTTTAATGGGCGCCGATCAAATGATTGCAAATCATTTGCGTACTCTTGAAAAACAGACCTACCTTGTTGTGAATAAAATTGATGGATTGAACCCTGAAATCGCCACATTGGATTTCCACGAGCTGGGTATGGGCGAAGTTTTAAGCATCGCGGCTACACAGAACCGCGGCATCAATATATTGATGGAGCATGTACTAGACGAAAAAGTTCTTCCAGAAAAATTTCATATTGATCCAGATGCTGAAGCAATCGAAAAAATTAAAGGCATTAAGCTTGGAATCATTGGTCGTCCAAACGTAGGGAAATCTACACTAGTAAACCGCCTGTTAGGTGAAGAGCGTGTGGTGGTTTACGACCAGCCTGGCACCACCATGGACAGTATTTATATTCCTTACAAACGCCATGAAAAAGACTATGTATTGATCGATACGGCTGGTGTGCGTCGTCGCAAAAATATTTCAGAAGCATCAGAAAAATTCTCAATTGTTAAAACCTTGCAAGCTATACAAGACAGTAATGTGTGTATCGCGGTAATCGATGCTCGTGATGGCATTGTAGAGCAAGACCTCACTATGTTGAGCTTTGTTATGAATGCGGGTAAAGCATTGGTAATAGCGATTAACAAATGGGATGGCATGGATTCTGATCAAAAAGAATTTGTAAAAAAAGAACTAGAGCGTCGTTTAAACTTTGCCGATTGGGCAGATATGCATTTTATATCTGCTTTGCACGGCACGGGTGTTGGTCATTTATACGATTCAGTTGATGAAGCGTATGCATCTGCTCACTTAGATATGTCTACTAGCCAGTTAACACGTATTCTTGAAGATGCGGTTATGGATCACCAGCCGCCAATGTCAGGCGCAGCAAGAACCAAGCTGCGTTACGCGCACCAAGGTGGTATGAACCCTCCAACGATCATTGTGCATGGTAATCGTGTTAAATCATTACCAGATAGCTATAAACGCTACTTAGCGAATACATTCCGTCGTGTACTAAATATTAGTGGCACACCCATTCGATTTGATTTTAAATCGGGTGAGAACCCATATGATGGATTAAAAGAAGATCGCTTGTTTAATAAATCGAAACGTGGCGAGCGTGTTAAGCAAACTGAAGATATTCGTAAAGCGAAGCGCGATAAGGTCTCTGCACGTAAGCGTAAAGTAAATAAAAAGAACAACTAGAGTAGCAGGCCAGTCTTGTTATGAATAACAAAAAAGCCAGTTGAGAAATCAGCTGGCTTTTTTGTAGCTAATAAATTGTAAATATATGGAGTCATGTATGACAGGTAAAGTATACGGTACTGAAGACGCGACTTATAAAGCGGCTGGTGAATTTGACGGCATCAAAAAATTAGTCGATGATTTTTACGACATTATGTCAGAGCTGAATGAATCGAAAAAAATACGTGAAATGCATCCCAGTGATCTAGAAGTGTCACGAGATAAATTAACACGCTTTTTGTGTGCTTGGACAGGTGGCCCTCGATTGTACAAAGAGAAGTACGGAGCTATTTCAATCCCGCAAGCACATAGCCACTTAACCATTGGCGGTGCCGAGCGAGATGCTTGGTTGTTATGTATGAAGCAAGCCTTGGCTAAGCAAGGTTACACTCAAGAGTTTCAAGACTATATGATTGCTCAGCTAGGGGTGCCCGCTGAGCGTTGTCGTAATGCGGATTAATTAGCCAGATAAGGCTTTTAGTTTATTTAGTCGATTGATGATTAATCGACTAAATAAATTTCATTCTCACGTACTTCAATCGCTACTGCTTTTAGCTTTTGATCAAAGCATGGGCCACTTATACAAAGGCCATCTTCTATTCTAAATAGAGCCCCGTGCATAGAGCATTGAATGAGACTGTGTGTACTATCTAAGAATTGGTCCGGTACCATTTCTAGTTGGATTCCTAGGTGTGGACATGAATTTTTATATGCGCTGAATTCACCAAATTTATTCACAATAAAGAATAGGCGGCCATTGATCTCAAAGCCCTTACTGTGATTGTCTAGAATGTCTGAGGTCTGGCAAATTAATTCCACTGGATAGGCCTGATAAAATAGAATAGGCCTATTGTACTGTTTGATTAGAAATAAAAAAGCCCCTACTAGATAAGCAGTCCAGTAGGGGCTTTAAATATAAGCAGATTATATAATTTTTTAAGCTCACTACTCGGTTATTTCTGCGTAGCGAACATATAGGTTGCCGCTTGATGCGGTACCGTCTTCACCATAGTTGCTAACGATTTGAGCTTTGTAATAACGGGTACCGTCTTTAAACAAATAAGTTGTAAAGTTTGGCCACATGTTATGACTGTCATCAACACCATAGCTAAATGCACCATAATTTCCTGGGCCACTTAGTACCGAGCTGGCTGAGTCAGAATAGTATTTATAAACATCGCCTGTTGTACCTGACGCTGGGTCAGAGACTTGAGATGCACTATCTACTAATAGTGTTGCAACTGCAGCGCTGCCCTCACCTGATACACCGCCATTTACTTGGATGTTCCAATTACGTTCATCAACAACAATGCTTAAATCCCAGTTTTGATCAGCTGTTACAATGCTGTTTGTTTCCATATCCCAATAAACACGGTTGTCAGTAAAATTTAATTCGGGAGACGTTACAGCAGATAAAAATACAGAGGCATTGTCATCCCATATTTCAGATTCTAACGTGATTGCACGTTTAACACCGGCTGAATAATCAACAGTTGAAACTTTTACGCGTGCGTATTCATAAATGTCACTGTCATTTTTAGATGCGGATTGAATGATCCAGCCATTGCTGGCATCTGAACTGGCAGAAAACACCGGAGCTCCAGCGGAGTAATCTGCAGCTAGCCAATTTTCCATATCTATTTGAAGGTCAATGCTATCCTCTGCAAAATCAGCAGTACAGTTGGTGGCCGTTACAGCATCAAAATCAGCTTGAGTATTATCACGTGTTAATGCTTCAAAAGCAGATTGAACGGGCGCGCCATTTACGTCATAGATTCCCTCTGGAATATGAGCGATACATGAAGCAATGCCAGCATCACCTGAGATACCACCGTTAATGCTGAAGCCGACATATTTCTGATAAGAAAAATGCCATTGATCTGTACTTGTTACGCTGTGACCAGATTCCAAGTCTAGGTAAGCACGGCCCTGGGTGGCGTCTAGATCACTATAGTTGGCGGTGTCAGCACCGCTACGACCTGAACTATCAACTGTTTCAGTATCGGATCCGCAGGCGGCTAATGTTGATGAGAGGGCTATGATGCCGAGTTTTAATATGGATTGATTCATGTGTGCTCCAATTGTTTTATTTAAAATTTATAGCTTGATGCCTAAGTAAATGTACCTTCCTTCTTCAGGCCTCAAATCGTTCCCATCAAACGTTTCTTTTTGTGTGCCTGTAATATTGTCTATTCCTGCAAATAAACTGATATTTTGGCTCCACTTATAATTAATTTTTAAATCAACCTGGCTAAAAGCAGGTGTAATATTGGTATTGTCTGTATCTGAAAATTGTTCCGAGCTGTATCGGTATTTAATGCTGGTTTGCGTGTTATCTGATGTGTTCAGATCGACTCCAATTTTCACATCATGCTCTGGTCTGTTTGTTAGCGACTTACCAGTATCAGTATTTTCTGATTTCAAATATGCGTAAGAGAATTGAGAGCCAATTATGTGGTTGAACTTTCTTGAAACAGATAATTCAAAGCCTGATGTAACAGCGTTATTAATATTGGTGTATATATTTCCAGTAATAATGGGTTGGTCAGGTGATCCATATAAATCAGACAGTTCTGTTGTTAGGCTTTGATCTTCAATAAAGTCGATTAAGTTTTTAATCTTGTTGTAATACACACTGACATCAAAACTGGTATCGCTGTTGGGCTGCCATTCCATTGTGGCTTGATAGTTTATTGATGATTCGGGTAGTAAATTTTCATTTCCAACAAGCGCATAGCCAATATGTGTGTGATCGAAAAAATGATAGAGCTCTTTAAGAGTCGGTGTTCGATAACCGTGCCCTGTACCCAGTCGGAAGCTTAAATCACCAGGTAGCCAGTTAGTTGGCAGGTATTGAAAGTTAAGCATGGGAGAAAATTTCATGCCGTATTTATCGTTATTGTTTATGCGCCCACTAACAAGCCATTCTAATTCTGACGTGGCTTGCTGGCTTATTTGCATAAAATTGTTATAGTTTTTTGTGGTTTTATTATCCACTTCGATGGCTGTTTCGATATTGCCAATGCCATCATTTTTTACTGAGGTGGCGTGCATTTCATCTTGTAACAGCTCTATGCCAAAAATATACTGATTAAAATAGGTGTCGTTAATTTGATATTGAGCGATGAAGCCGCTGTGTTGTATATCTGTTGTTCGCGATTGTTCGACATGAGTCGTTTGCACTAAATCTTGTTGAGATTCGTTTTCATAATCTTCAATGCTATAACTTATTTTTAATTTCCCTTGCTTTTGATTGTCTTTTTCAAAGGTCGCGGATAAATAGTTTTTAGATGTGATATCAACTTTATCTTTAGGCACATTTCCGATGCCGCCAATAAAATTATCATTAGTGGTTTTAATGTCTTCTCGATAGAATCGCGGAGAGATGGTTAGCGTGCTTGAGTCATCAAATTGATAAAATGTTTTAGCGCTTAGATTTGATTTATAACCGTTCCAACCCTGTGTCCCGATTGCATTATCAGAGCGAAATCCCTCTGAGATTTGATTGTCGAGCAGTATTTGAGCGTAGCCCTTTTCGTTTCTTACTGAGTAGCCAGCTTTAAGGTGCTGCTTTGCAAAAGGATTGGTACTGGTTGTTTCATCTTGAGAACCCCATGAGCCACCTGAATACGTTAGCTTTACATGCTGACCCAGCTCAGGAGCTTGGGTTATGACATTAACGACTCCGCCCATGGCGCTACTACCGTAAATAGCCGACATAGCGCCCTTACTTATTTCTATGCGCTCTACATCGCCAATGGCAATCTGGCTAATATCCACACTGCTCCCAGTTCCCGCCGCTAATGGCGTGCCATCCATAAGTATTGCCACTCGATCAGACTCATACCCCTGCAACCATACGCCTTCCCCTGACTTTCCTGTGATAGGGCGAAGTTGTACTCCAGCAGAATACTTCAGCGCATCAGTTAGGTTTATGGCGTGATTCGCTTCTAATTGAGATTTACTGATGAACTCGACTCTTACAGGTACTTGGCTTAAGTGACCCATTGAAGAATTTGAGCCGATTACTTTATGGGCCTCTAAGTGAAACGCCTCGTCTAAAGGGTCGGTAGGCGTGGCATTTTCAGCCTGTGAAAAGGCACAAATTAATAAGCCAAGAAATAAATATTGAGGATGTAAATGCGGCATACACAAAACTGCTATAAATAAGTAGATATCTAAATCTTATTGCAAATGATAGTGATTCGCAATACTATTGGTTTAGTTTAAGCTGGGGGTCGCTTTATAAGGGGCTCTAAGATGGCCTAAAAATTAATACTTTTTCGGTACAGGCTTTGTTTTAGCTGCACTGCTTCTCTCATGGAATGTTTATGATTTCTTCTATTGAATTTTTTATGTATCGCATTAGCGATGTATTACTCGCCCCTGTGTTACTCGCAATTCTGTTTGTATTCTTTTATGGGTTTTACAGTTTAGGGCGGGTCGCTATGCAGGCCTATCTAAGAAAGCGTGAGCAATCATTAGTAGTAGATTCAAAAATGCCCGTGAGATCAGCTGGGTATGAACTGCACAGTTATTTAGCTAACAATCCAAATGCAGATTACGAAACGGTAGAGGTTCACGCCTTTAAACTATTAGAGTTTTTGAAACTGGTCACAAAAGTAGCCCCAATGTTGGGGCTAATTGCAACCATGATTCCCATGGGACCGGCACTGAAGAGCTTGGCAGATGGAAACATGCAGGGCATATCAGAAAGCCTCTCAATCGCTTTTGCCGGTGTTATTTTTGCACTAGTGGCTGCTTCGTTAACCTTTGTTGCAGTGTCCATTAAAAAGCGTTGGTTAGCGCAAGACCTATTGGCCGCAAAGTTTTTTATCGAAGTCGCGAGTGAATCATTAGTGCCATCAACGCTAACATCAGTAGATGAGCCTATTCAAAGAGCGGAGTCTGCATAAATGCGTTTCTTAGATGACGACGATGATCTAAACCCCATTACATCGGCGGTAAATTTGGTCGATGTATTTTTGGTGATCATTGCAGCACTTGTGATATCTATCGCACAAAACCCTCTAAACCCTTTTACAAGTGAAAATGTCACTGTCATAAAAAATGAAGGGCAGCCAAATATGGAGATTATTGTTAAAGAGGGTAATGAAATTAAGCAGTATCAGTCTCAGGGTGAGACGGGCAGCGGTAATGGTCAAAAAGCGGGAACCGCTTACAAGATGAAAGATGGATCAATGGTATATGTGCCAGCTGATGACATACCAGCCAATGAAGGTGGCAAATAAATGATTCAATTAATTGTAAATAATACACATATAAAAGTAGCGGCTTTAGTTTTGGGCCTATTCACTTTTATTGGATTATCCCATGCTGATGATAAAATGGGAAAAAGTCCTGCTTCTGATGAACGTTCAGTTAAGCAGATTTTGTATATCGGTGATAATCATCTAGCTACAGCTAAAATTAAAATCCTTAAAGAATCCGCAAAAAAAACAAACCTAAACCTTGAAGTCTTTAGTACGCGCGCATTTTCAAAAAAAATGGATACCTTGTGTAACTATAGTTTAGTTATCACTCAGGCCGTTAGCGCGGATGCTGCAGCGGGAATGTTTGGCCCAATTAATACAGCTATGGAAGCGTGTACTAATAACAGCCTATCTGTTGGGTTTGATATGAAGCATTTAAACCGTGGGCTTTCTACTAAGCAAAAAAAACCAGTGGCAGGCTATTTAGAAAATGGCATGCGATCCAATTTTGAATCACTTTTTTCATATATAGGGAACGAGTTTTATAGTCAAAAAAACACAGTAGTAGATGTTATTTCTGTGCCTAAGGTTGGGGCTTACCACCCTGATCATAAAACACTGATTACATCGGGGTCAGAAGAATTTTATGGCTGGTTAGAATCAAAAGAGAGCATGAGTTCTAAAACGAAAACCAAACCAGTGATTGCAGTATTGATTCACCGTAGTGCCATTGAGAATGAACAAACAGCTGTGGTGGATGCAACAATAAATGCCATTGAAAAACAAGGTGGTCGTGGCTTTGCTGTTTTCTTTGATGGTGTTGATGCACACAAAGGCTTTCGGTCAATGGTAAAAGGTCAGGTACATGCCATGATCAATTACCGAATGCTGCATGAAGCAGAAAAAAACAAAAAAGACTTTGAACACATTGCAGTGCCAGTATTACATGGTTTGGTCTACCGTGATGGCGATAGACAATCATTTGATGAGGCGGATGCAGGCATAAGCGCAATGATGTCACCTTACTTTTTAATGATGCCAGAAAGTGCCGGTTTAATCGATCCAACCATGGTTGCAACGATTGATGAAAGCCGTAATCAAATACCCATGTTAGATCATATTGATGCAATTGCTGATAGGGCGATCAAACAAGGACAGCTTTCTATAAAGTCTAATGCGGATAAAAAACTCGCTTTGTTTATGTGGAATTACCCTCCGGGTGATAAAAATATGGGGGCGGCGTTTTTGAATGTGCCAGACTCCATTCGTGATATCAGTTTGGCATTAAAAGAAGCAGGCTATGACATAGACGCAAAATCATCTGAAGAGCTGATCGTGCAAGTGGGCAAAATATTAAGGCCTTTTTATACAAGATCGGGTTTGGATTTATTGATGGAGCAAGGGTTAAGTGACTTTCTACCTGTACAAGATTATCAAAACTGGTTAGATGCATTGCCTAAATCTGTTCGTGACCCAATCGTTGAGCGCTGGGGTGCTGCTGAAGACAATGCCTATGTTCGAGATGTCAATGGTCAACCTGCTTTCATTATTCCTCAGATTAAACTGGGTAATTTAGTGGCGATTGTTCAGCCAGGGCGCAGCGAAGAAGAAGACAAAAACAAAGCTCTTTACCACAGCACAAGTAGCCCTATAAACCATTATTATTTAGCTGTGTATATGTATGCCAAATTAAAGCACCAGTCAGACGCCTTCATTCACTTGGGCACACACGGCTCACAAGAATGGCTGACAGGTAAAGAGCGTGGATTAAGTATCTATGACGCACCCCAGTTAACCGTTGGTAATACACCCATCGTTTATCCATTTGTCATGGATAATGTTGGCGAGGCCATGCAAGCCAAGCGTCGTGGTCGTGCCACCATGATCTCCCATATGACACCTGGATTCGCAGAAGCCGGATACTACGGAGACTTTGCCGAGCTTGAAGATTTACTTGAACAGTATATGACGCTGGCAGAAGGCAAAACAAAACAGGTGGTGCAAGAGCGGATCACAAACCTGTCTATTGAATTGAAAGTGTTTGAAGATGTTGAAATGACAGAGCTAGATTTACGGTCAGACTTCGATTCTTTCATGCATACATTGCATGATTACATGCACAGCTTGGCTGCCGAATCACAGCCACTAGGCGTGCATACATTTGGCGAAACGCTAAACGACCCTCACTTAATGACCACTGTGGCGCAAATGCTAGGGTCTGACTTTAGGCATCTAGCCGAAGATTACGAAGCGGATAACACCATCAAACTTGAGCAAGTGCCGGATTTATTTTCTCAAAAAATGGACGATAATAATGTTGTTCAATTAGATGAAACACCTGGTTTTAAATTGCTATGGGCCACTTTAGTCGAAAAACAGGACTTATCAGTCAGTGATCAATTGTCTGAATTTTTAGTTCAAGCAAAAGACTTCTCTTCTCGTATTCAAGGCCAGCAAGAAATGGAAAATATGCTGAAGGGTTTGAGTGGTGATTTTGTGCCTGTTGGTTTTGGCGGTGACCCAGTTAGGGCACATGATGCGGTACCGACGGGGGTGAATCTACTTGGATTCAACCCAGCAAAAGTGCCATCAAAAGCGGCATGGGATGTGGGTAAAAGTTTAGTTGAGGATGTGATTGCAAAACACTATCAAGAAAAAGGTGAATACCCTGATAAGTTAGCATTTTCTTTGTGGTCTCTAGAAACCATGCGTCATCATGGCGTGCTTGAAAGCCAGGTATTAGCGGCCATGGGTGTTAAGCCAAAATGGGATGAGAATGGTTTTCTTCGTGGTACAGAGATCATTCCTTACAGTGAATTAAAACGACCAAGAATTGATGTGGTTGCATCGGCTACCGGTTTATATCGTGATGCTTTTCCTAATGTCATGTTAATGATAGCCAAGGCGATAAAACAAGTGTCAGAGCTTAAAGAAGATAATAATTCTATTTATACAAATACACAGGCTTTGAAAAACACATTATTAGGAGACGGAATGGAAGAAGCCGAAGCCGAATACTTATCGACCGTTCGATTATTCAGTAACGAATCGGGATCTTATGGCAGCGGATTAGCGGGCAGCAGTTTGGCCAGCGATACATGGGAAGAAGACAGCAAGCTTTCGGATTTGTACTTAAAAAGAATGGGCTATGCATTTGGCAGTGATTCTAAGCGTTGGGGTGATAAGGTTTCTGGATTATATGACAAGGCCTTATCAGGAACCGATGCTGTTTTGTTTAGTCGTTCATCAAACCTATACGGTATGAATACCAGTGATGATCCGTTTCAGTATTTTGGCGGCATGGCATTAGCTATAAGAAATATTGATGGAGCAAGCCCTGAGATGTTAATAGCAAATTTACGTGAAAAGAACGAAGCAAAGAGCGAAGGATTTAATCGTTTTATGGCCCGTGAATTACGTAATCGTAGTTTTCATCCTCGTTGGATCGAAGAAGCTCAAAAAGAAGGTTACAGTGGTGCCAGTATGATGTTGGATCGTCTTAACAACTTTTGGGGTTGGACTGTCATGTACCCTGAAGGGGTAACCGATTCACAATGGCAAGAGTTTGCCGAAGTGTATGTGAAAGATAAATACGACATGAATATGCGTGAGTTTTTTGATGAATCTAATCCCACTAATCTTGCACAGATGATTGAGCGAATGTTAGAAGCTGAGCGAAAAGACTACTGGAAAACAGATGACGAGACGTTAAGGCAGCTAGTTGAAACATACTTAGAGATAAAACGAGATCACAATGTATTCAGTGACAACGAGAAGTTTCTAGATCACTTGTCTCAACAAGCTGAAGGGTTTGGCTTGGCACCACTGCTTGAAATGGCAAATGCCGGTTTAGCAAAAGAAATAGCGGAACAAGCAGCGGCGTCTTCAGCTAAAGAAATTGTAGAAGGGCAGAAACTCGAAAGCGTTGAAAAGGAATCGTCAGAGCAAGAGTTAGATTGGCAGATTGCTTTCTTTTTAAGTTTCTTATTAGTGGCTTTCTTAATTGGCAGCATTCAGCAAATTAGATCAGTAAAGCCTGTGGCATAAATGTAGGTTCCGTTAAAGTTTTAGTAGTGAACAAAAAAGGCCGGTATCTAGTTGATAGCGGCCTGTTTATTTTAAGAATTTAATTGATGTTAAAACAGAACGTCATCATCAGTATCGCTTTCCATGGCCGTCTGAGCCATGGTATGCAAGTCATCATTCAGTACAGAGAGTATTGTAATCAGGTCGTTACTGCTCTCTTCCATTTTCTCTAGGTAGCCAAGCTTTTCTGAAACACCTTTGTTAGATATGGATGTTAAAGCGTTATAAGCGCTTTTATGCATGTTAACCAAGTGCGGCTCAAAATTACGATAGCTTTGCAATTTACCAAAGGTACTAAAGCCTAAGCCTTGGTAATACCATTTACCTAACCTGCTTCCAGTATGATCATGAATTTGATTCATTACTTCATCGCTTACGGATCCCGTTGCAATTAACTCATAAACTCGAGATTTAAAAACGGTTAAGCTAAGCATGGCCATCTGTATGTAGCTTTCATTAGTACTTCGGCCAATGATCAAATTCATATTACGCGATAAGTCCGTTATTAATTTAACAGACGATTCTATTGTGCTGGTTGTCTCTTTTAAATTTGATGCATCTTCTCTAATTGAGTTAATGCCTTTACCAATGCTTTCGATATAATTATTTGTTTTACTGATTATGCCTGCAATTTCTTCTGTGGTGTTGCCCGTTTGTCCCGCAAGCGTTCTAACTTCATCGGCAACAACAGCAAACCCTCGACCTTGTTCGCCAGCTCGTGCGGCTTCAATGGCGGCGTTTAAAGCCAATAGATTAGTTTGATCGCTAATGCCTTCAATCTGAGAGACACAGTCATTAATTTTTAACGCTGACTGACCCAATTCGGTCATTTGCTCAGCAGTGCTGCTTGCACGATTATCGATTTGATTCAGGTTGCTGCCAACTTGATTTAAGATGATACTGATTTGAGTGAACGTGGCTTCGCTGTCTTTTAGCTTCGCGCGTTCAGAACCTAAAATATCGGCGTTTGAGCTTACCAGCGAATGTATGTCATTGACGCTGGATACGGTTTTGAAAAGCAGCTCGTTCATGCTTGTATTTTCAGACGCGATATCATTGATGTGGTGGCGCAATTCGTCTGCGGCTAGGCGAGCGTTTTCTGCGTTAACCAGCTGACCTGTCAGGTGGCTGTTTTCGCTTTCTAGCTCGGACACTTGGCGGTGTAATTCTTTTAGTTCGCTCCGAGCGCCTATGCTAAGCAGCTGTTTTAATGGGCTGGCCATAAATCGCTCTCTATACTTTCTCTCTTTAAACCCTAGTTCAGATACCGCTGAGCGCAAGAATATATCGGGTGTAAAAAGTTCAGTTACATTAGGCAGTTAGCCTATTAAAGCGAGCCATTATCAGGTGTGATCAAGTGTTCAGTTAATTGCTTTCTAATCGTGTCATTTATTGGCTTTGTTTTCTTTAGTTTCCAGTCAAAATGAATCAATGCCGTTTTGCCTTGTGCGCATAATTGTCCATCTTGCCAAGCCTGTTGAATCACAGTCATAGAGCTATTACCGACCTTTTCAAACCAGGTTTTTACTTCCACATTGGCATTTACAAAAATTTCAGCTTTAAAATCCACTTCTATTCTGGCAATGATCAGGGCCCATTTTTTAGGGTCCAAATCAGGGGTGAAAAACCGAAAAATGGGATCTCGGGCTTTTTCAAACCACAGGGGTAAAACAGTGTTGTTAATATGCCCAAGGGCATCTGTTTCAGCAAACCTGGGTTCTATGATTTCAGTAAACATGGCTTGTCCTTTGTATCTCCCCCGTCAACGACTGCTAGCAAAGATAGGGGTTATTTGATTCCGAGTTTGTCGCGGGTGGCTTGCTTCTGACGTTCGCTTTTGCGCAGCATCACGTATATAGCGCCTGTTCCGCCATGTTGCGGCTGGCAACTATGAAAAGCCAGCACATCTTCAAGTTGCGGCAGCCACTTATTGACCCAGCTTTTAAGCAATGCAGGAACGGCTTCTTTTTCACCTTTTCCATGTAGGATCATAAGGTTACGTAAGTCGTATTTTGTGGCGTCCTCAATGAAACGATAAAGGTCGCTTCGGGCTTGATCGACGGTCTTATTATGAAGGTCTAATCGAGCGTCTATTAGGTACTTACCAAGGCGGAACTTTCTAAAAACCCCGTCTTGCAGGCCATTACATCGATAGGATAGTACGTCATAAGGCTTTACCATCTCCACGTGATCATCGCTTAGGTGATTTATGTCTGACTCTACTTCAGCAGTAGCGGCATGGCGACGCAGGGCTATGGTAGCCGCATCTTCTTTTTGCTTACTTATATTGACTTTTTTATCGGTAGCGAGAGGGGTGACATCGCCCATGGCGGCCCTGAAATCTGATAAGTCGTCCATAGGGCCTCCTGACTTTTAAGATGCAGTAAAAGGCAAATTATACCCACTTAATATTAAAAGTGGATATGGAGACTTAAATTTTCGACTGCTCGATTTCAGGTAACAATAAGATAGGGTCAATTCGCGTATTGTTTAAGCTGACAGACCAGTGCAGGTGTGGTCCTGTAACCCGGCCTGTGGCACCCACTTTGCCAAGAATCTCGCCTTTGCTTAAAACATCGCCTGTTTTAACCGCTATTTCACTAAGGTGGCAGAACATACTGATCATGCCTTGCCCGTGGTCCACATAAACAACATTGCCATTGAAAAAGAAGTTCCCCGTTAGAACAACCTTGCCTTCAGACGGGGCTTTAATGGGGGTGCCAGTAGGAGCGGCTATGTCTAGCCCGCTGTGTGGGTTACGAGGCTCTCCATTAAAAAAGCGTTTTAAACCAAACGGGCTTGAGTAAGGGCCTTCAACAGGCTTGATCATGGCTAGATCAGGTGATTGCTGCTTGTTAAATGCTTTAAATGCTTTTTTAGCTTTGGCTTTTTCACCGCGATGCCTTGCTAGGTCTTCAGGGCTCAGGTCAATGTGCTTTCGCGTTTTCAGTGTAATGTGCTGTTCTGGGTAATCTTTTGATTGAACAGTAAAGTTTACGGGTTTTTGATTAACCATGGCCGTGTGTGTGCCGGGTTTTATGGAAAGGGGGATGCCGATAATCGCATGCCATGCATCATTATGGCGAACCACTGCAACCGGGCGTTTTTTAAAGAGAACGGATGGCGCGGATTCTAACGGAGCTTCAACTTTTATCGTGACGATGCCACCAGGAACCGGCTGAGAAACAGGCCAAGAGAGAGTTTCATGAGAAATTAGCATGGACAATGCTAAAGATAAAAATAGTGAGCTAGTTGTTCTAATTAATTTCATATGAACTCATAATTGCGCAGAGCGAGGATTAATCTTCATTGATACCGGTAACGGTGCACGTTAACTTACCTTTGTGCAATTGAGTATAAATGGTCTCACCTGCTTTTACTTGGTTGCTATCAAGAATGGCTTTTCCTGACGCATTGCTGGCTATGGAATAGCCTCGACTAAGGGTGCTTAAGGGGCTTACGGCATTTAGCACTTCAGCGCTGCGCCCTAATTTGTTTTTTAACGCCTGCAATTGAAATTCAATAGCGTGCTGCATGCGTTGCTGCAGTTGATCCACATTCTGTTGCATAACCGCCAATTGTTTATCTGGCTTCTGCCTTTGTAGTCGATGAGTAACCTGAACAAGCTCTTGATTATGCTTGGTGAGCTGCTGCTTTATGCTGTTATTCAAGCGCATGCTTGCCATATCTAAGCGCTGCATGTTCTCTTGTAATTTATCTTTAGGGTGTCTAAGCCGTTTAACAAGTTGTAATAACTGGAAACGTTGCTGAGCAATTCTATTTTGTGTGATCCGAATAATAGAGCGTTCCAGCTGCTCAAATCGCCCTAGCCATTCAAATCGATCTGGGCTCACTATTTCAGCCGCAGCAGAAGGGGTGGCTGCTCGTAGATCTGCGACATAGTCACTAATAGAAACGTCTACTTCATGGCCTACGGCACTGATAATCGGTATCTGGCTATTAAATATTGATCTCGCCACAATTTCTTCATTAAACGGCCATAAATCTTCAAGTGAGCCCCCACCACGGCCCACAATTAACACGTCACAAATTCGATCTCTATTGGCTCTTTCGATCGCTTGAGCAATCTGACCAGCAGCGGCAGCTCCTTGTACTTGAGTGGGGTAGATGGATATTGGCAGGTTAGGAAAACGACGTTTTAATACCGAGGTAATATCCTTAATTGCAGCGCCAGTTGGACTTGTGATAACACCTAAGTGCTTAGGATGTTTTGATAAGCTTTTTTTATGTTCGGGGTTAAATAGGCCTTCTTGATGTAAGCGGCTTTTTAGCTGTTCAAAAGCCAGTTTTAATGCGCCTTCACCGGCGCTTTGCATGCCATTAACAATTAATTGGTAGTCTCCACGGGCTTCATACAATCCAACGCTGGCGTTAATGAGTACTTGCTCACCTTCTTTGGGAATAAACTTTAAATATTGTGTGCGGCTTTTGAACATGGCGCAGCGCACCTGAGCACGCTGGTCTTTTAGCGTGAAATACCAGTGTCCACTTGCGGGGCGAGACAAGTTACTAATTTCACCCGTTACTTGCACATTGTGCAGGTAGGTTTCTAGTAGTTCTTTGCTTTGTCTATTTAATTGGCTGACGCTTAAAACGGCCGTTTGTTTGCCTGATGGCTGCATAATACTAATGACTATAGGTTCAGGTTAAATTCAGATAGGCAGTTTACAATGTCTAGTACTAATTAACGATGCTTATATTTTTTGAGAGCATTAATAATTAATTCAAAAATACCCCCGTGAAAATGTGCGCCAGTTGTCATAAATCAATTAATTTTGTCGATGAGTAATTTTTTTGAAAAAAAACTGGACAGGGGTCAGGTAGGTAGCACTATACTGATACCAGCAATTCACACGGTATTGCTTTTTTTTGTTCCGACGGATAAGGATTTATACATGAAAAAATTTATCGCTGGTGCTGCACTTGCTGTAGCTGCTTCTACTTCTTTCGCTGCTCCTGCAGGCTGTGGTCTTGGTACTGCAGTTGTTTTCCCTGAGGCTAGCCAATGGTACGAGCACGTAATGGCTGCTACCACTAACGGTTCTTCTGGTAACCAAACATTTGGTATGACTTCTGGTACTTTAGGCTGTGAAGGTGCTAATGGCCCTCTTAAATTGGCTCAAGTATTCATGGATCAAAACATGGAACAACTAGCCGCTGATGCATCTCGTGGTCAAGGCGAATCTTTAGACGCGCTTTCATCTTTGATTGGTGTTGACGCTGCTGATAAAGCTGAGTTTTCTGAAGTATTAAAAACTAACTTTGATGCAATCTTTGTTAGCACTTCAGCAACATCTGAAGATGCTTATCAGGCAATGGTTAGTGTAATGGAACAAAACGCTGAATTAGCTAAATACTTAGGCTAATTTATCGTCAATGAATATTATTACTTATGTTAATAATATTCATGTGATTGTAAAAATAAAGGGTGTTAGGATTATCTTCTAACACCCTTTATTGTTTTTTAATAAGAATAAATATGTTGAATGAAATGAGTCCCACTGTTGTTTTAAGCTTAATGAGAAAAAGCCTGCTGTTCTTTAGTGTGTTGTTTTTTTTTCAAATAGAGGTTTATGCATTAGATACGGATAAAGATATTTCTGTTGTAAGTAAAGATAAGATTGTTTCACTGGGCTCTCACCCTCAGTGGCTAGCATTGCTGCACTATGAAAAACAAGGATTACTAGGTCGTGTTTATAGTGAAGTGGATGATGCTAAATTTTTCTACTCAAAGAATGGTAAAACAGACTCTGCTTCTGAATTGGTAGAAACGATATTAGAGTTCCAAAAAAATAACAGCGGCGATGATTCTGTGTATTGCCGGTTTCCTGCTAGGTTGTTTTTTCTTCAGCAAAACCTTCCCGAATTACAGTTAAAAAATAAACCCTGTAAAACCTTTGATGATTGGTATGGAAATGTGAAAGGTGAATCGGTTTATTTAATCTTTCCAGCTTCATATATGAACAGTCCTTCCTCTATGTTTGGACACACCTTGTTACGCTTAGACGGTAAGCAGGGTCATACGCTGTTATCGTCAGCGATTAATTTTGCCGCATTCACCGATCCAAGTGATGATGAAATAACGTTCACAGTAAAGGGGTTGTCTGGTGGCTATCCTGGGTATGTATCCTTGGTGCCTTATTATGAGAAAGTGAATGAATATAACCACATTGAAAGTCGAGATATCTGGGAGTACAAATTAAAGCTATCTAATGAAGATATTCAACTATTTACTCGCCATATTTGGGAGCTCAATGAAATTCGTTTTGACTATTATTTTGTGGATGAAAATTGCTCTTACCGATTGCTTACATTATTAAATGTTATAAACCCTAGCTGGAAGTTGAGTGAAGACTTTAACTATCGCACAGTGCCAACCGACACCATAAGAGTACTTGAGAAGCACCAGTTAATAGGCGATGTAACCTATAGGCCTTCAAAGACCAGTAAAATTAACGATCAGCGTAAGCAGTTAGGTTTACCGCAAAGAAAAATAGCAAGATCAGTTGCGGATGACCCCTCTGGTTTTACTAATTCATCAAGTTTCAAGGCGCTTTCTGCACAAAAAAAGGCACAGGTATTAGAGTTGGCTTACGATTATAATCGCTACCTTAACCTTAAAGAAAAAGTAACCGACCCAGATTTACAAAAGCGTAGCCTTAAGCTTTTATCGCTTCGATCTAAGGTGGATTATGACGGCACGGCCTTCGAGCCAACAGCTGTTCCTACGGTAAGGGATGAAGAAGGGCACGGTACTTATCGAAGTACTGTTTCATCAGGTATGCACGGTGATGCGAGTTATGTAGAACTGGGTATGCGCATTAACTATCATGATTGGTTAGATTCTTCTCCGGGCTATCGTAATGGCGCTCAAATCGAAATGGGTAATGTAAGGTTTAGGGCAACAGAAGATGATATCCAGCTTCAGCATTTTGATGTCATCAGTATACGATCTCTTGGGCCAAGAAATTTATTTAGCCAGCCTATTAGTTGGCAAGTTAATGGCGGCTATGAGCGCTGGGCCAGTGATGGGAAAGGGCATAATCAGCTGCGTCTAACGGGTGGCCTGGCGTATCAATTTGGGCCGGGGGTTGCATACGGAATGATCGCAACACAACTGGCGTATGGAGATAGATATGACCATGACTTCAGATTTGGTGTCGGCCCTGAAGTTGGATACCTGGTTCAAAAGGAAAAGTTCAATTTGTGGAGCAGTTACGAGATTTTACAAACCATTGATGACTCTTCTGTCAGCGAGAACCTCAAGTTGTCAGCCACTTATACGCTTAGTACAAATAGGCAATTAAGGTTGGAATTGCAGCAGCAAACTTGGAAGGCCGTGTCAGAGCACGATTTGCGCTTAAGTTATGTTATCTATCATTAGTCGCGCCCGCGTTTATATTTGGGTATTTATACTGACGACTCTTTTGCAGGGGTGTAGTTTAACATCCTTGATGTTCTATCCCTTTCAAAACATTCCTATGACACCTGACCGAATAGGTGTTCAGTTTGAAGAGATACGGCATGAAGCATCTGATGGAACCAAGCTGGTCAGCTGGTGGCTGCCAGCCAAGCTAAGCGTTAGTGCATCCGGACAGAGGGCTCTTGCAAAAGGAACCGTGCTTTACCTGCACGGAAATGCTCAAAATATCAGTTACCATCAATTTAATATCAATTGGCTGCCCAGCCAGGGCTATAACGTGCTTATGCTGGGCTATCGGCAATTTGGCCAGTCAGAAGGCATTGCTAAGCTCCCAAACATATTTTTAGATGTGCATTCAGGTCTTAATTGGATATTGGCTCAAGAAGAGGTTGGGCCCTTGTATGTATTAGGGCAAAGCATGGGGGCCAGTTTAAGTGTGTTTGCTTTGGCCAGTTATGAGCAGTCCGAAAAAGTCGTGGGGGTTGTGCTGGATGCTGCTTTTGACTCGTACCCTGGAATGGCAGCTCATGCCATGTCTAATAATTGGTTTACTTGGCCGCTGCAATTACCGGCTTACATCATGACAAATGACTACGATCCCGAGGCCTGGATCAAACGTTGGCCTAAAAACACCCCGTTATTGATGATGCATAGTCCAGAAGATCAGGTGGTGCCTTATGAAAAGGGCCGTGGACTTTATGAATTGGCCAATTCCCCTAAGTATTGGGTAGAAAACTCAGGCCTTCATATTGCGACTTTCAAAGACCCTAAAATGAAGCAATCGGTATTGGAATTTTTCAGTAGCCATCGCTGATATTGCTTAATTAGCCATATTTCAAGTTAGAGTGCAGAATATTCATACAAACTAGCGGATTTACTTTCCCAAGTAGGCTTGTTTGCCGTACAATTACGCGCCATTCTTATCTAGGTATGGCGGTCTCTCCATGTTGCGAATTGCCCAAGACGCATTGACGTTCGACGATCTATTATTGGTTCCTGGTTACAGCGAAGTGCTGCCTAATCATGTGAGCCTAAAAACAAAATTAACTCGTGGTATCGAGCTTAATATCCCCCTAATTTCAGCTGCGATGGATACGGTTACCGAATCTCGTTTAGCAATTGCTATGGCCCAAGAAGGCGGTTTAGGCATTATTCATAAGAATATGACCATAGACGAACAAGCGGCCGAAGTACGCAAAGTTAAGCGCTATGAAAGCGGTGTGGTTAAAGACCCTATTACTGTACCTAGCACGACAACCATTCGTGAGTTACGCGATGTGACTCAGCAAAATAATATTTCGGGTGTACCTGTAGTAGACGGTAAAGAGCTTGTTGGCATCGTAACGGGCCGTGATGTTCGTTTTGCTGATGACGAAAACCTGAAAGTGTCAGAAGTCATGACATCAAAAGATAAGTTAATCACCGTTCAAGAAGGCGAAAGCCGTGAAGTGATTGAGCAGTTACTGCAAGCAAACCGCATTGAAAAGTTATTAGTCGTGACAAAGACCGGTGCGCTAGGTGGCTTGATCACAGTAAAAGACATTAATAAGGCACAAGAGCATCCAAATGCCTGTAAAGATGCTGATGGACAATTACGTGTTGGCGCAGCAGTAGGCACGGGGCCAGAAACTCCTGACCGTATTACAGCTTTAGTTAATGCTGGTGTTGATGTGGTCATTGTTGATACCGCTCACGGCCACTCAAAAGGTGTTATCGATCGCGTACGTTGGGCCAAAGAAACTTACCCAGATTTACAAGTCATTGGTGGCAATATTGCTACGGGCGCGGCAGCTAAAGCATTGGCAGATGCCGGTGCAGATGGCGTTAAAGTGGGTATTGGCCCTGGTTCTATTTGTACAACTCGTATCGTTGCGGGTGTTGGCGTTCCACAAATCAGTGCAGTAGCAGACGTAGCTGCGGCACTTGAAGGAACAGGCGTTCCTTTGGTTGCTGATGGCGGGATTCGCTTCTCAGGCGATATGGCTAAAGCGGTTGTGGCTGGCGCCTATGTAATTATGGCGGGTTCTTTATTGGCCGGTACAGACGAAGCACCTGGCGAAGTTGAGCTTTTCCAAGGTCGTGCATATAAATCTTATCGTGGAATGGGATCGTTAGGTGCCATGGGTCAAAGCCAAGGCAGTGCAGATCGTTACTTCCAAGACGCCAAGTCTGGCAATGATAAGTTGGTGCCTGAAGGCATTGAAGGCCGAATCGCAGTTAAAGGCCCAATGAATAATGTAGTGCATCAAATGATGGGCGGCTTACGTTCAGCAATGGGTTACACAGGATCGGCTACCATCGATGAGATGCGTACCAAGCCTGAATTTGTGAAAATTTCATCTGCCGGCATGAAAGAATCACATGTACATGATGTACAGATTACTAAAGAAGCCCCGAACTATCGTTTAGGCTAGCTTAAACTGTGGGAGGGCGCTTGCGCGCGATTAAGAGTTAACTGAATTTAAGCCTTTATCGCGCGCAAGCGCCCTCCCACAAAATACAGTATTAAAC